>Ga0209700_110033_pt1 | contig 10254 bp, 6 predicted proteins | sample SiratroredBW_FD_187528 | JGI IMG/M metagenome (GOLD analysis project Ga0209700, IMG submission 187528) | Root nodule microbial communities of legume samples collected from California, USA - Siratro red BW (SPAdes) (version 2) | ecosystem: Host-associated > Plants > Roots > Nodule | place: USA...
TATATATATATATTTATCTTATAAACTAATATAAGATTTTCATTTTAGTAAAATAACAGCTGAAAGCATTTATTATCTCAATAAATCGAATAGCATAGAACATAGTGAATATATATGTATAATAACCTTATTAGCAATTAAAATTTTTAAAATTATAAGTGAAACAGAAGTCATATTACCTTTACCTTTTACCTTGTAATATATTTCTCGATCATCTTTAACCATAGAACATGAACATTTAATAGATAGAAATTAAAAGATAATATTACTAGATAAAAATATTGGTTATATTTTTATATTTGTATGTATTCTATTAGGGATATAACAAGAAGTATGCTATTATCATTATTATAAACTTTGAAATTAGTGTCATTTTTCTCATAAAGTAAAACTAAACAATTTTTTTGTGTTGTTTACACTTTTCAATACTTTCCCTCTTATATAAAGTAAAAAGTTTGAGTATACTTTACACTTTTTTTTTTAATAAAAAATAAAGAGTATGTTGTATATACTTTATACATTTTATGGAAAAAAATAAATATTTATTATTACATAAATATCACTATAAATAATAAAAAGCAATGGAGAAAAATGAACTCTTAAAATTGATATCGAAAAAATATTATTATTATAAAAGTCTACATGATAAACATTTCACAATTATTAATTAAAGTTTTTATCATTTTTATTTCTGTTATAACTTATAAATAAATAATTGAATTATTAAATTATTATGATAAAGAGTATTTCAGTATATCTTTATTTAACAATACCTTTAATTTAAGCTACTAAGCTCACCTGATATTTAAGGTGGATCAATTAGGAAAAACAAGGAAAAACAAAATGTCATAGGATACTTGTTTTCTTCTTTTTCATTCATGTTCAACATTTATGCTTTGTTTGGTTAGGGAAGTGAATTTGAGAAGATGGATTTGAAAGGATTTGAGTGGATTGTATTTGGATGGTGGGGTTGCTTTGATTAATGGATAGATGATTAGATTTTAAGGGATTTGAGGAGATTGATTATGAAAGTTTGAGAATGATTTAATAGATGTTATATGTTTGTTTTTATTTTTTAATTGATATATTTCTTAAATTATTAATTGACCATTGTAGAATAAGATAGTAATGAATTGTATTAAATTAATTTTAATATAAAAAATATAGAAACTGAATCAACTTAACTAGATTTTTTTCTCAATAGGTTGATAATCAATTTAATAATTTTATATTTAAAAGAAAATAAAACTGTTTTAAAGATGAATAAAAAATATCTTCTCCCCTCAGTTTCATCTTAAATATTGAATCAAATAAGGAGACAAAAATATATATTTTTTTATTTTTTTCAATTAAATATTAAGTAAACATGTTTTTGTCGATAAAGAAAAATAAAAAACAACATAACATTTATAATATACTTTTATTATTTTTTTATAAAGTAAACAACTTTTATTTATTTAATTATTTTACGTCAATAATATAATTATGAATAGATAGATTGTATTGAGTATAGATAGATTGAAGTGAGATTAAGTGAATGAATATATATATATATATATATATATATATATATATATATATATATATATATATATATATATAATTATTGGAATGAATTATTTAAAGAATTATGGTTCAATTAAAAAAGGTATAAATCTGTTTAATTTTCATATATAATATATATTATTACAATAAGTATACATTAATGCTAATAATTGTTTCTTGTTTATAATTTATAAGTTCTTTAAATTTTTTTAAACCTTAAATAAATATTTTTGTAATTTTCAAAGTTATGATACTTACTATTTTGTAATTTGAAATTTCATCCCTTCAAACCTTTTACATGATAGAAAATGTTATTCTTTTCCTCTCTCAAAATATCTTCTTGAATAGCCAAACAGACACTTTAAAAAACTATTTTTTTTAAAGCATTACAATATTGATTGTAAAGTATGTGTTTGAAATTATTTGAATATTTGAAAATATTTAAATAAAATATTGGAATTAGTTATTTAGGAAAGGTAAAGGAATGAAAGGTTTAGGGTGAGAAGTAGTAGATGAGTTATAAATATACTAGTTATTATGACATATATTTAATTATAACTATATATGTATATATTATTTTAGAAATTATACTAAAGTAATTTATAATGTCACAGTAAAACTATATTAATATTCAATTTTATATATGTTAATTTTATATTTGATTGATTAAAATATTTATATTTTATAATTAAATTATAGTAAAAGTAAATTAGATTTTTTTACAATCAATCCTATCTCACATTCTCAATCCTATCTCGCTTCACCTTTGGCAACCGCATCCATCTCTCACAATCGCATGCGCTAAAAGGCGTGATGGCTCTCCACCATCCAATCAAACAATTCTTCAACTCGCTTCCAAAGTTGCGTTCAATCTCAAGATCTTACCCGAGCCTTTCAATTCCATTGCCGGTGAAATTGCGTGCAGTGATTGTAACACTCTGAGTGGCCTTGGTGGTGGCCGGAGAGGGAGAACAGCCGTAAAATGGAGGGCAAGGAAGAAGGAGTCGGTGTGGTTTGCATTAGTTTTGATCTGCATTGCAGGCGGTTTGTGGTCGTGGAGGATTCAAGAATTTGAACTGTTTTTGAGGGTTTTGTCGTTTTGTCTTGCAGGAATTTCACTGATTCGGTTGCGGTTAGGAAAGAAAGCGGTGAGAAAATGGTTTTTAGGGTTTTTATTTGGGATTGTTTGATTTTAAGTTGCAAATTGAGGAAAGAGGACATGAAATTTTGGCTTCAAAAACTTGTGTTTCTCCTGTTAATCAAATTGTATCGAGGAAGAGAAATAGAAACAAATATTGGAAGATCTTCAAATGAGCGCGTGACATAAGCATGTAATTTCATCAGTCTATATAAGAAATTCTGTGTTCTTTGATTCAAAATGCAAATTCTCTTTGTAACGCAGTATAAAGTAGAGTGAGAGAGTAGAAAGTAAAAAATAGAGGGAGAGTATTTGAGTTGATTTATGTTAAGAAAAAGATATTAAGATTTAATTTAAAATGTTTATAAAAGCTTATAAGTGATGTATGTCATTGGTAAAATAATTTTTTAGTAGATAAAATTGTAGTTAAAATTAAATATAATTAATTTAATAAATGTGATTAATGAATTAGTTTTTTAATTTTTGAAATTATAAAATGATTAATTATTTAAAAATAAAAATTAAATTATTATTATTATTTTATAAATTTATTTTGATTATTATTATTATTTTATTTATTTTTATTATTATAATTATTGTTTATGGTTTTATTATTATTTTTAGTTTTTAATATTGATATCTTTAATATGTTATTTTTAAAATTATATTATTTTAATTATTATTTTTTGAATTTATAATTAATATTTTTTACTATTAATTTATAATTTTATTAAAATTATTATTATTTTAATAATGATTATTAATATGTATTATTATATTATATAATTATTTATAATTATTTTATTATAATGTAACTTTTAATTAATAATATAATTAATTATATAAAAAATATCAAAGCGTTTCTTCGCAAATTTTCTTCCTCATGCATAGAAAAGCTAAATTACATCTTTCCTCTTAATTTTTATGTTTTATTATTTTTTATTAGTTGAACCAAACGTAGTCTAAGGGATACCTAAAAAATACAAAATATTATACAATTATTGTATATATATATATATATATATATATATATATATATATATATATATGATGTCATTTCTTAATTAAAAAAATTTATTTTTTATAAATAAAAATAATTTATTTATTTAATAAATTAAATAATTTTTAAAATTAAAGTAATTAAATAACTTACTTTTTTTAAATAATAAATATATAATTTTTAATACTATTTTTACAAAATTACATATTATAATTCTATTATTTTTTATTAATAGCTTTTTTTAAAAAATAACAACTACATAATTTTTTAATATTATTTTTACAAAATTATATATATACCTATATATATTAATTTTTTTAAATTAACCATTCATAACAATAATAAAGTTATAAAAATGTAAATACACAAAAAGTCCACTTATTTCAGCAGGACATATAATATAAATGATTGGTTTCTTAATGATTACCATTCTAAAAATTCAAATCTTAAATAAATATATTACTGAACTCATTTTATTTAATACTTCTTTTTTTGTCATCTTAAGTAAAATTTTATTGTATAAATATAAAATTTTAAATAAAATTATTTAAATTAGTAATTTGGATTTATTTAAAATATGATTAAGTAAAGGCAAAAAAAAGTATTGAAGTTTTTAAAAAATCTGTATGATTGAAATAAAATTGAATAACATTGTGGAACAAAAAAAGTATTTGAAACAAAACATAATTCAAAAAGTTCTTATAAAAAAATCTTATTACAAATGTCTTAAAAAGTTATTTGAATTTTTAGTATTAAAACAAAAGGTTCAGATGTTTTAAATTTCTTTTTTTTTTATTTCTCTCCTCTACCAAATACTTATATTAATTATTACTTTTTATTAATTCATATATTAATTATTATTTTTATTGACTTTTACTTATCTTCTCATCCAAATTCACATAAATGTTTAATTAGATGTATCAAAAATAATCAGGTGCCGGTATTGGGTAAGTTTGAGGCCCAAGTTCTATTATTAGTCACATCAAAGATTGACAGCAGTCTAGATCTAACTCTTATCCTAAGTCGTTTTTTAATTTATGGTAAAATGGTAACTTGCTTTTAAAACTTTATGAGAAGATTTACCAGAACTAGAAAAAAATTTAAAATTTATATATGGGCAAAAAATTTTAAGTTTATATATTTAAGTAAGTTGTTTTACTAAAACAACTTTGGATAATAGAAGCTCCGTTTGAATTTCGTGATTTCTGGTTTGGAAATTTTTTTCAAGTGAATTCGTGTTCCAAGACTATAACTTTAGTGTTGAATAGAATCACAAAGAAGAACTCGTATTCCGTATCTTTGATTTTTTTATCTCTTTTCTACTAAATACTTATATTAATTATTATTTTTTATTTATTTTATCTATATTTTCATCGAAACTCACAAAAATATTCCATTAAATATATTCAAAATAAAAAATATATATACAATTTTTTGCAAAAATATTTTTAAATATAACATTTTTCATAAAAAGAAATTATTATAATTTTTGTTTATTTTGAACACTAAATTAATTAAAATGATGTAATTATTGAATAAGCTTGCAGTATAAGTTTAATTATTTGTTGATGGATTCTTCTTTCACTTCCATATCTTCTTCTTACACTTTCATATATTTTCCAAATTTTCAAACTATTTCAAACTATTCATTGAAACGTGTAATATCTTAATTATTCTCACTTAATTCTACACCTCTATATATCCCATATTTCAGATTTCTCAAACTAAGTTGCCATTGTGAAGAAAGAATTATCATGAAGAGTCATGGTTGTTATCTGAGTCTAAGATTCATACTCTAACAACATTCTTCTATCATCAACAAAAACATAGAAACTTCAAATTCAAAATTCTGCCTTTTAAAGTAAACAACAGACCTTATCAAGCTACTAATGACATGTAAATTCTGAATCAACCCCAAAGTTAAAACATTTCATTCCAATCTAAATTTTTCTTTTGGAATAATCTGTTTCATAAATTAAATTTATATTTCAGAACAGTGTAATCTAAAAGATTAAATTTCACTTCTAAATTGACCTATTTCAGAATATAAATTTAGCTTTCAGAATACAATATAGGTGGTGTGTTTAAAAGTTCATTTTGTACTTCAAATTGTCTGCTCCAAAAGCCAACTTCCACTTCCTGAATACCCAAATCCTACATTTTATTTCAAAAAAACAAAACAAGTTTCAGATTTTGTAATCTGGTAATTTTCCAAATTTCAGAATTCAAACCCACAATCCACTTCATCCAAACTTAAGGACAATTTAGTCTTTTCAAAATGAACAATTTAAAAAATCTAAAATGTATAGAGGTACAAAAAAGAATATATGGAGGTGCAAGAAGAGGCCGTCTTATTTGTTGGATCAACACGTGAAAGTAGTCTAATCCAAATCTTATCCTAAATAAAATTTGAGATTTGAATTTACTAAAAATCTTAACATGTTCTTAAAAATTTAATTCTAACTAATAATTATAATCAAGTTGTTTAAACTTGAGTAATTCTTGAACTAATATTCAATAAAATTGACGAAATGCTTTTGAGTTCCTTCTATAGTAAGGACCAATATTGATTTTAAACTGCATTTTTTATACTATATAGAATATAAAATATAAATTATAAAAAAATATAATATATGATATAAATAATAGAAATTATGTAACAGGTGGAATGAAAAAAAGGAAAGCAAGGGCCCTTCCTCCCATGGCTCTCTCTCTTCCCCAACTCCGTCCCTTCTCTGTTAGATCTTCTTTCTAAAACTCATCTATGCCAAAATTTGATTACATCCTACACTAGTAAGGATTCAGAGATCATTTTTATCTGTTCAAAATTTTAAACAGAGTAAGTTTCCATTTGCCCTAAAGATAATTGTTCTTTGTTTTTCCTTTAGTGTTTGTAATTAATCTTGGTATGGACAGTTCAGAAATTTTTTTTTTCTCAACTTAACTAAGATCATACTGAAATTTAGTTTTGTTTGGATAACTTGTTCTAGATCCCTATAGATTGGATTAGTGTTACTGACTAGTTTTGGAGGGATTGTTTTGGATAAAGTATTTTGGGATCATCATCTCGGCTAAGAAAAGTTAGTAACTTGTTCTTTTATACTAAGTAGTTACTTTCAAATAGAACTCTAGGATAGAAAGACTTGAATATATGATTATCAGTGCTCAAGTCTTTATTGTAGGTCTGACTGGTCCTTGAGCACTAAATGAGTTTAATTGTTTATCTTGACTTGATTTGAGGAACGATGTTAGAAAGTAGCATGTGAGAACTTTTGATTGTTGTTTGATGGATTGAATATGACTTGCGATAAGACTTTGATATGTATGACTTATGGATATGTCTTTACGCATTATATATATATGCATAATGTTTTAACCATTATACATTGTGCATGCTGCTCTGTTTCTACAAACCAACAAACAGGGCAGTGCGTGACGGGTTCCGAGAATGTTCATACTGTTCAACGTGTGAGTGATGCTACAACTCATCGCCAACAGGGTGGTGAAGATGAGGAGAGTGATGATTCTGAGAAAGTTGGGACAGCTATCTTGGTCCTTCCTTTGTGTCCTTCTAGGGAGGAATTGCATGACATTGTGGTTGCTACTAAGAATGAAGTTCTTTTAACTGGAAGTTTGTCAAGGCTCAATTTGGTCCCAACATAGGACTTGTGGACATTGGAGAGTGTGAAGACTACTACTTGTTTCATATGTCTCTTCCAGGAGTCAAGAGGGATGAAAGTAAGTATCTTGTTCTGTGTAAACTCTCAAGAATTCATTTTAAATATAATGGTTTTGTTAACTGATTTCTTTTTTCATAAAAATTCAATAGAACACAGTTTTACTTATTTTAATTCTTTGACCAGAGCTAGGAACTTGTATATTTGTGTTATTCTTTTAATTTTTAGCTCTTATACTGTATATTCTGAGCTTTTAATTCCATGCTAGCTGAGATGGATCTTAATATATAAAGGGATCCACTCCTCTACAAGGAATCTAGACTTTGGAAGCTTATTATATTTAATTTTTTGTTATTTGTTTTATTGCATATGGTCAATGTGGTTTTTAAATGTGCTAAGTAATGCTTCTAATGCCAAATTTCTAAATTGGCCATAAAAGAATGTATATTTTGTTGCTAATAGTTTGTTCAGTTGGGTCTCACTGTTGATAACTAACATAGCTGGGATTTATAACTGCAGAGGAATTCTTTTATGATGTTGGGATTGATGGAACGGTATCGATAAGTGGAGTAACTATAATAGGAGAGGCAATGGTATACATGTACACTTATGCGTTCCAAATGCAAACTCGAAACCTTTGTCCACCGGGTGAATTCGGCGTGTCCTTTCAGCTACCTGGTCCTGTTGATCTGCATAATTTTGAAGATAAGTTTGGCATTGATGGAGTATTTGAAGGAGTTGTTATGAAAGCGAAATCACCATGAAAAAGTTGTTTGGTTAGAATCATCTCTTTAGTTTCACTAGAAACCAACAAAACTTACTATGAATTGAAACAATGAGTCATAGCTGTGAGATTGAGTGACAATATATCTACTATGGTTGCCACAATATTTTCATGACAATATCTTGAACATCCAATTGTCACATGATTAATTGTTCTGTTTTATCCACCTAGAAAAAAGTGATTTAATTTTGTCATGATTACCCTGCAACTTTAATGCATAATGCCTCTCACTCTTTTTAGTAACTCTATATGTAACTATATATGTAACTATACTGTTCTATCGAACTGGAACTAGGCTCAGCGACTGCACATGGTAATAGTTAAGATTCTTCAGGAGATTTGGATTACATTAAAAATTAAGTCCTTTCTTATCAGATGGTACCGGAATTGATTTCTGACATTTTCTTACTTTTTATTTTTGAAACATCATAGAAGTATTTTGTTAAAAAATATTTAGTTAAACCAAAGTGGGTTGTGGAAAAACTTTTCAAGTGATTTGTTGAAGAATATTTAGTTAAGCCAAAAAGTAATTTGTTGAAGAATATTTAGTTAAGTCAAAAGTAATTTGTTGAAATATAATACTTGCACAGATAACTAAGAGTTGTTACGATTCAAAAGAATACTCACGCAGGATCAAATAGAAGTTGTTGTGATTTCAAACAATAGTCAAATGGTTAATCAGGAATATTACGAGTCCATAAAATACTTATTTTGTGAGAATTCAAAAAATACTCATTTTATCTTAAACAATCATTTCAATAAAATCAAGTTAAGAAAGAGTCAAAAGTAATTTTTCCAAATAAATATGTTATAGCTTTTACTAAGATTTATATGATGGGCTTAAATCTATAAAAAGATAAACAACGATCTCGTAAATTTATAATAAAAATAAAAAGTAAAATGATCTCATAAATATATAATAAAAATAAAAAATAAAATGTTTTAAAAAATAATGATTTTAAAGAAATGAAATTTAAATGATTATTTTTTTTTATTTATAATTTTTTTTACCTTATATAGTAAAATGTTTATACCTTTATCACATTTAGAGTACTTGCACACACAAATAAATTAACTGGGCACTTACATATTGTTAAGTTGGTTTTTATAATAGTGTTAAAATAAATATTTAAAATTGAGGTTTTTATTTTTATTTATAAAGTAAGTTAAAAATAAAACTAGCACAATACATTTTACCAAAATGCTTTGATTTGGTATATAAAAAACAGAAATATGTTTGAAATAACGAGTATTTATTGCACGTTAAATAAGCAATATAACAATAATATTCATAATGTGTAATACTGTATACAAACAAACTGATTGGGGAAATGTTGGTACAATTATGACAAGAAGGTATATTCAAATACAATAGTATAAGTAAAAACTTTATTTCCAAATTAGTATGTATTTTGTAAATCTAAAATGGAATTGGACTCTCTTTCTAACTTTAGAATTAATTGAAGCAAATTTGATCCACGCGTTAACTAAAAACATCGTATAAAAAGAAAAAGAAATTATCAAGATGTTCATTATTTTTAATTGGGAATAAAACATGTCGTACTCTTCTTATCCCTTAAAAAAATTAGTTAAATTTAGTGAATATAATATTTTTATATTGTGATTTTAATCATACAAAATATTATTCAATCCTTATATTTAAAGTAAAAATACATTAAATAAATAATATAATTATTTCAAAGTAAGGATGTTATATTTCATAATTTTTATTTTAACATATGATTGGACAAAGTTCCTAAAAAAAAATCTCCAATCTGTATGTTTTTATTTCTTAAGCACATTCATTTCCATTCTCATTATTTCTACCATCCAAGTTGGAAGTTGTAGTAATTGTGTCATAATTATTGTTATTGACATGCTTGTAAATATACTTTATAGATCAAGATTAAAATATTGATATAAGAATTCAACTTCATCAACAAAATATTTATTATATGACATAACAAAACCATTATTTACAAAAAAAAAAAAAAAACACTCTACTTAATAATCCTACCACTATTATTCTTTTATAAATTGAATTCTCATCATCATAATATAAGTTTTATCAATAAACCTTTTAGGAAAATATTTTGCACACTTAATATTT
>Ga0209700_110036_pt1 | contig 10253 bp, 5 predicted proteins | sample SiratroredBW_FD_187528 | JGI IMG/M metagenome (GOLD analysis project Ga0209700, IMG submission 187528) | Root nodule microbial communities of legume samples collected from California, USA - Siratro red BW (SPAdes) (version 2) | ecosystem: Host-associated > Plants > Roots > Nodule | place: USA...
CCCCCCCCCCCCCTCTTGAACTTAGGCCAAATACTTACTTTAACAGACATCAAATTTACTTTGGTCCTATTTGTTTAAATATTCCACTAATGTACCTATATTAAAATAATAACAAACAATAAAAATTAAAATTTATAAAAACAAGCTAACACGTGTTATTTGATTAAGATATGATACTTAAATTTTAATTATTGAGTTTTGTTATCATTTGTTTTTCTCTTATGTATTTAAATTATGTTGTATACCAATTTTATAGGATAATCTGTTTTCTCAATAATGGATCAATTTTTTTCGTAACTTAAGAGAAAAATTAAACTCTTTTGTTGTTACTTTTTCCTCTGTTCATTTTTATTTTTTCCTTTCTTCTTCATTTGTTATGGTTGATCCTCTAAAGGATCTTTGTCAATATCTCAATATCTTATTTTCTTACACTATTTAATGGTCTTGAGTTTGTTCTCACGTTTCAATCCCTCAATCATAAAGACTACATCACTCGGAGTAGAGCAATGCAAGTGACTTTTTATCTCTTAAGAATAGATTGACGTTTGTTGATCGAACCTTTCGTTAATCGTCTCCTATTCGTGACATCTTTATTGTGTTTTCTCATGTAAATAACCACTACGGAAAAAAAAGCTATTTAGAGATCAATTTTTAGCTATTAAATAAAATGATTGCTAATTGTGACAAAAATAATCATCAAATTAGGTTTTGGTTACTAAATAACAACAAAATAATTAAAAGTAATGATTGGATTTAGTGATCAATTAAGTCAAGATAATTTATATCTAACACTAGCTATCATGGTTTTAGCCACTTATATTATTAGATTTTAAATTAGTCTTAAATTAGTCTGTAATTTCAAATTGAAAGATCTACAAGACTTATAATTATTTTTTGGTCTAAAATTCTCAAAATCTCGAGCAAGTATTTTCATGTGTCAAAGGCATTATACTTTACTCTTCTTGAAAATTGTGGTATGATGGCCGCAAGCTCTCAAGTATAACTATTCTTATGGAACCCAACTTAAAAAAACATGCAAATTTTCGAACACTTATTACCTGATATAATAACTTATAGAAAGCTTATTATGGTTCTAGTATCTCACTATTCAAACTTGATATCTGTTATACTATACATGAGTTATGCCAATTTGTTTCTAATCTCCATCCTAAACACCTTAATGCAGCTTACACCCTTTTATGTTATTTTAAAACACACTGTTGGTCAAGGTATTCTTTTCAAATCTAGTTCTGACAACAAAATACATGTCTATGTTGATGCTAATTGGGGATCATGCTTGATAGTAGAAGATCCACAACTGGTTTTTATATCTTCTTATGGAACTCTTTAATTTTTTAGAAACCAAAATCTACAGCTAAGACAAAATAAAGGTTGTTGACGACTTCTATTTCCACGACAATTAATTAAAAAAATTATTAGTTGAATTCAATATTTCAACATCTTATTTTAATGTTTTTTGTGATAACAAAGTTACTGTTCATATTGCTATTAATTCTAGTTATCATAAAAGAATCAAACGTTTTGAAATTGACTTGCACTACATCTGAAAACAAGTTGACAAAATTGCACTCAAATTGTTTCATGTAAGAAAACGTAGTTGGCCGACATCTTTACAAATTTTTTATCGAAGTATTTACCTTAATATTATAATCAAGTTGAGAATAAAAAATATTTTTCTCCCATCTTGAGGGGTATTAGGTTGTGTTATCGTTTTTTTTTTCTCTTTTATATTTCTATATAGTTATAAAACTTTGGTGTATATCACTTTCATATGATACTTTTTTTCATATGGTGTTTTTTTTTTAATAATATGATATTAGTTTTGTTCTCTTTATTTCTTTTATTATGATATTCTAATACTAATCAAGAGATACGTTATGATTCCTTGCCATGCATACAAAAATCAAAACAATTATTCAATCTTAAAAGAAATGTACCAAATCAAAAATCTGCATCGTAAAATTCTACAAAGTTCATCTAATCATAATTTTAAAATAAAATTAGCTAAAAATATAGAAAAATTGATCATGGTAAATTCTTTGAAACATGAAATACATTTTTCAATGATCAGTCCTCAAGGAAAAAGGCCAAGAATATCCTAAAAATAGTGAGTAAAATAATATTTTATTTTGCTAGCGTATTCTACCTTCAATGGATTGCACAAATTTTTTTTAGCAATTCGAAATGTGCCCATTTCCTAATTTAATTATCCAAAGTTAATTAGATACAATAAATTGTCCTAATTTAATTAATGATTCCTTTCACGAACACGATAATATACTTGAGTAGATCAATCTCCACTTCCGTAGATATTAAACCTAATCAAATCCATTGCTAATGAAAATTTCCAAAAGGCTTTAACCAATCTCATTGTTTAATTTTTGAGTTTTTTAATATCAAAATTATTCTTCCCTTAACATATTAGATCATATCATATCAATAAAAAAAAAAAAAAAAAACTCTTTAAAAAAAAAAAAAAATTTAAAGTTAAAAAAAAAAAAAAAAAAAAAGCTCTTTACATAAAAAAAATCATTTAAAGTTGAAAAAAAAAAATCAACATTAACATGCAAATGCAAATTAATTCCTCTTTGGACTCTCCTAGTTCCTAGAAACAATAAAATACTCACTCACTGTAAGTTTACATCCCAAACCACGATATTACTCATGAAAATAATCCGAAAAAAAAGAGTTAAAAGAGTAATAGTGAAAATTCCAGGGAGAACTCCAAAATCTTAAAAATCGTTAGCCTTTGTTAGATTTTCAGCATTTTCTTTGATCATGCTCTCCATTGCGTTCTTAATCTCTAATTCTCTTTATTTATTTTTATTTATAAACTCTACTTAAATTTAGAAATATTTGTGCAATGTAAAGGAATTAATTTTGTTGTATATATAGGGGTCCACATTTGAAGATAAAAATGAAGCATGATAAGATGAATTTCATTACATTTTGTTCATTCTTCCTACTTTAATCCCATTTTTTTTCATTAATTATATTTTTGAATTTACTCTTCCCATTTTTTTTAGAACTTGTTATGATTATTTGGATAAGAAAGTTTGAGAAATGGTCCATGTTGATAGCAAGTCACAGTCACTCTAGTTGTCTTAATTACAACATCGCATGTGTCCAAAATTTTTTGTCCGTTCCGTTCCTTACAAAATAATACAAAATAAATGTACTTTCTGGACTTTTTCTTCTCTATTTTTCTTTTGCAAAATAAGAACTTAACAAATTAAATACTTGCCCTATGTCATAAATATTAAAAGGTATTTTTTTATAATTTATATTATTGTGTAAAATTAAGTAAATTAATTTGATCTATTTAATAAGAAAACTTAAACACACGTATCTACAAAATTTTATTTGGTGACCAAAATCATATTTTTTGACAAAAAAAAAATTAAAGTCTTTTTATATAAAGTGCGTATGCTTTCCACTAATCAAATAAGTTTTTGACAAATAAAAGTTTTTCTGTAAATTCTATTTTTAATCCATATATTTGAAAGAGGGATGCTACTTTGATGACTCATAATTAAAAATTAGAATTAAATTTTAATTATTTATATATTATCTTATTGACCCTGAATAATATAATTATAAATTATTTTTCACTAATTCTTCTTATTAGAGGATTTTTCAAATAGTGATGATTGTGAAAAATATCTTTTCTTTATGTGAAAACTCTTATATTTTAAAAGGAAACTTTGATATGCTTTCATCTAAGTTTAGACGTTCTTTCAAAATTTGTGTTTTCAGCAAACATTGGCACGTGCAACAAAAGCAAAATGCATTGAAAACTTATCACAACTCACCAAATAAGATTAATAAATATGGTTGATTTTTTTTTTCATTTTAAAAAAGTCACCTTTTTTTTGTAGAAGAACCGATGGAATATATTATAAAAAAATTCTATTCAAATATTCTAACTAACGTAACATGATGATGAGAGTTTTAAATTTAAAATTTGAACTTTATATAATAAATACTCTATTTCTTAAGAATAAAAACATGTTTCAATATATAATTAATTAATTTTTTAAATTATAAAATAGAATATAAAAGTATAAAAGTATAGGTTTTATAAAACTAATCGAGCGAAACTTGCAAAAAGCTTAAAAAATATTACGAGATTTACTTAAAATAAAATAAAATTTTAACTAAAAAATTTTGTAAGACTTTTACTTTGAAAATATAAGCTCATAATGTGTATATAGCATATTGGTATAAAGCACATATTTTATTTTAAAAACGAAAGTCTAATATAACTAGGTTTAATCTAATGAATTAGATTAATTTGAAAAAACCATTTAATCTATTTAATAAGAAAATTTAAAACACCGAGCTAAGGTGACGTGCCTTTTGGGCCTTATTGCCATATGCTTTAATTTTTTGTTAGATTAGAAACTATTTAAAGACTGGTGGTAACCATAGTCCTCTTCTTTAGAAAAAACAAAAACAAAAATAAAAACTATAATCTTTTTGGTCTTTGAAAGAAAGGTGCCAAGCAAATTTGGAGAAAAAATATGTGAGGGTCTATATTCTTTATTGTTTTCCCTTTAAAATAAATATATATTGTCATTTATAATTATTAGTAAAAACTAAAAAACAAGCACAAAAAATTGTTTGTTACAAATAAAAATTTACGTTCAAATCTTTAAACTATTTTAAAAGAGATAACTTTATTCATAAAAAAAATTTAAAATTATTGACAAAAAAATATTGACGGATTTTAATTCGTTAATAAAATTTTCTTATCAATAAATTTTAGCGATGAAAAATTTAAAATTTCTATAATTAATTTGATGACAGATTTACTAATAAAAAAATTTTACTGTTGACAGACTAACTATTAATTTACCGACATTAATTTAATTTTAGTTTACCAATAGATTTATTCTGTTAGTAAATAGTCTAACAAATTAATAATAATTACATTTTCATAATTATAATATAATACAAAATCTTCTCTAGTCTAATGGTTATATGTTTTTTCAATTTACCTATCTATAAATCATCTTTTCTTTTGTAGTGATTAAGTGTTATATAAACAACAAATTATAAAATATAATTAGATTTAGTTTATAATGCAAAAGCTTTTTATTTGTCAATAGATAGTAAAATTTTAGTGTTTCATTTGTCACACAATGCAACACTGTGTTGTTTCTTTCTACATTTGATAAGCAATATATTTGCTTAGAGGAAGCATGCATAGTCTTAAGCTAACATAATATTTCACGAATATTTTTATGATTATTATATGGTTTCATATGTTCGACCATTAAAATTCATAATATGTGCATGTTGTGTCAATCTTGGAAAGGTCTATCTTACTAATATGACTCTGTGTTTTACACGATTTCAAATAAATGCATTTTAACCAAGGAGATCTAGGTATCAAAATGTTGTCTAAAGAAGAAAAAGAAAACACTTAATAGATGCATGAAATGCATTTAATGCTTCTTCTATGTCCAAGCTCCTCAAACACAAGAAAACGTTAAAAAAAATCAAGATGTTATACAATTAGAAAATGATTTACAATGACTTTTCTTCAACGCTTATATAAAGTTATCCCATAGGAGAAGAATAGAAAGAATAAGAGTCATTGTTTGCTAGTGCTAAAATGTTGTCAAAAATCTTTATATGTCATAGTAGTTCATTTAGCAATTTCTTGAGACACTACCCCTCTAGTGAGCAATCTCATGATCTTTTGATTACACCTTAAATAATTTATTTGTCTTAACCAAAAGTGATTGTGTTAAACAATACTCAATTTTTATCCAAAAGTGACTAAGTGTTAAAAAATACTTGACAGATTAATCAGAAGTAACTTTGTTCTAAAACAATACTTGTTTGAGTCAGCCAAAAGTAACTATGAGTTGAAACAATACTCGTATTGTATCTTGCAGAATTAGTCTACTTAGTAAAACTAGATCATTTGTTAGAAGTAGTATACGCTATCAAATGAACTAGTATAAAAATATATTGAGTTATTTCTTTCTTCTCTATTTTGTTTATAATGCACATTATTATACCTGTACTAACTTAAGAAGGAGAAGTTTTCAAACTCAGTCTTTGAAAAGATTTTTAACAGATAATCTATAAGTAGAAAATTATTGTCTAAACACATATTTTCAGAAGATATATGCAAAAATTGCAAAAAATAAAAAATAAAAAAAATAAAACACAATTCAACCATTTCTTCTTGTGTTTTATCTATTTTTCACAATTGGTATCAAAGCTCGACCTTTTAAAGGATTGAGTGTCTTACCACAACTACAGAAAAAGATCCAACATTGCAAGCATGGAACCATATTTTCTAGCAAAAGAAGCTTCACTCTCTAGGCATCTTACGTTTTTGGAAGAAAAATTTTCGTACTGGAAAAATGGAATGAAGATGTACATGTAGTTCACACATTATCAACTATAGGAGATGATTATCTGTGATGATATAGAGATCTCATTCCTAGAATAATACTGAGAAGAAAAAGAGTTCAATCAGACACAATTGAACAATAATCAGACACAATTGAACAATAAAATAAGATACACTCTCATATGTAGTTCATCTAAATCTAAAAATGAATATATACACCCTCATATGTACCTTATCTAAATCTAAAAATGAGTATAAGAAAGTTTGCAGGTTAAAGAGAACAAAAAAAATTGGGATTCCATCATCATCCACTACAACTATAATAAAAACGTGCAATTGAGAAAAGTTGTAAACCTCACACACCAATACGAATCTTTCACTGTAAAAGAAGGTGAAAGTGTTGATCACATTCTTAGAAGCTATTCACGCAAACATTTAACTTCTCAAAATAATCAAAATCTGAAAAAAAATTAAAATTAATCAAAACAAAAATTAGTTTTGAATAACCTCTCACAAAACTGTTTTCTTAAAAAAGCATAAATTAACGTATGGTCTTTTATAAAGATAAATCTCTGAAAAGTAATTTATAAAATTATTTTATATCAGAACCACTTTTTTTACCACATAGCAGACAGGCCATTGTATATGAAATAATTGATTTCACAAAGTGTTCTTTAACTGAAGTAGCACAAATGGCTTGTTCTATGTCTAGTTTGATCATCCTTGTCTTATTTAAACTTTACCTCATATTCCCCAAGTGACTTGTATTTAAATTATAATATCTGTGGATAAGATAAGTGAATGACAAAGACAAATTCACCAAATGGCAGCAGTTAGTGAATGTTACCCTGGTGATGCCAAAATAAACCTAAGTCCTATCAATGGGGAGCATATGTTTACTACTGAGAGCCACAGAATGTAAAATTTCACTCAGTGGTCCCTCCCTTAAGGCTGTCTCAAGTACTTTGGTACAACACCATCAAACAAGACACCAAGACTTCTGCCACAGCTTAACACCAATATGGAAATGTGGTCCATGACGCTCAAAACTAACAAATGTCAGACATTACGTTACTTTACTACTGCTAAAATCCTGTGCTTCTGTAATGACACCAAAATGTAGTTTGTTCTTTTCTCCCTCAATTTGTCCTTCGATTTGCTTATTTTGGTTTGAAAATTAACAATATGCTTCAACTCATTGAAGGGTTGGCTTTGATTTTAATCTTTCTCATAGATACATTCATCTTCTAGTGTTAATAATGTGAATAACAGAAGAATCTGCTACTTTTGTTAGGTAGTATAGTATTATGGTATATTTTGTAATAATTATAGTAAGAAGGTCTTATATCAGCTACATGAATTTTACGATGTGAATGTCACAGTTAAAAATCAAAGTTTCAAGAATACTATTTATCATAATATACTATTTATAAGATGCTGCTAACAATTTCATTATTTTGGCCTCATTTTTGTCTTTTTCATTACTGCTGGTCACATTAATAAGACTACAGTTGCAATAATGTTGGCGAATTTTTATGCACTGTTAGTATTTGAACTATATATGCTACTCTAGTATTGTGTTTATATATGCGTCAAAAACTCTTCTGCAAAAAAAACGAACATTGGCAGCAGCAGATTTTGTCTTCTCTTGATTTGCTGATGGGGTGAACATGGCTATTGAAAAGATGAACAGCACTTTTAGATGGACATTTGCTCTATAATGAGCACCTGGTAGCATAAAAGAACATGTACGTAAGATTTGTCATTTCAATGCGCAATATAAGCTGACAGATCAAGATTATTATGTCTCCAGCTTGTTCTTCATGAAGTGACTATATTGGAACCCCTTTTGATGAATGACGAAACTATGTAAGACTCCAACGATCTAACTTCTTACTAGCTTGACAATACCTAACACTACAAAAAAGTGCACCTGAGAAAATAGTAACACTGATTCACACAAAACATAATGCTAGACAGTATAAACTTGAAAATAACAAATGTTGTTGAACTCGAAGTCAAGTAGGTAATTCTTCATAAAAAATTATAGACATGTTTTTTAAGTGTAAGAGTCTAATATATAGAACAAATGAGAGGGAAAAACATAAATATAATCATATGAAATACTTACTCGACAATGTTTTCTTGCAGAAAGTGCAGTTTATGAAACATACTTGCTAATGTATTGTTCATGATAGTCTAGTTACTGTGGCATTGATGACAAACTCCACTTATACTCCATTAATTAGAATGACCAGTTAGATGCATAAATTATTTGCATGATCAAGTTTAAATTTCTTTTTTATTATATTGAATGGAAGCAGAAAAAAAAAATCCTTCTTACAAAACAAGTTAAAGTTTAAATGTATTACAATCGAGAAATATAAAATATTTTGATGAGTATATTTATACAGTACACAAAAAAAAAGTTTATTTAGAAACTAATTTTTAGTTATTAAATTAAAATAATCACTAAATTAGGCTTTGGTTGTTAAATAACCACAAAATAAAACTAATGATAACAAAATTTTAGTCATTTATATCATTAGATTCTAAATTAGTCTCTAATTAAATTATCTTGACTAATTTAGTAAGATAATGATATAAGTAGTTAAAACTTTGATAGTTAATGTTATATTCCAATTATCTTGACTTAATTAGTTAATAAATCCAATCATTACTTTAATTATTTTGATTACAATTAACAACAATTTTATTTGGTAACTAAAAATTAGTTTCTAAATAATTTTTTTCTTATAGTGATAATTTTACTCGATCTTAAATTTTTAAATGCACAATTTACAATACACTTTTAAAATATACAAAGACAAAAAGTAAATTAAAATAAGATTATTTATGAAAATCAATATTCATAAATTTGTAAGAGTTTACTTACTATAAAAACAAATATTTAAAAAACTATTAATGACATATGTAAATAGAACAGCTCCGTACTAAAGCATAGAAACCACATAAACAAGATCAAACTTCATGAATGATTAAATCATACATAAAATTCACAGATGAAGATATCAATTTTAAAGTGAAAATATTTCTAAATGAAGTTAAATTTTCAAATTATCATGAGCCCTAGTCAAATACTACCCTTATAAGGTTAATGGAACCAAAATTACATGATTCTGAATTCAAGAATATACACAAATTTACTCGAAATTATTTGAAATAGTTCAACGAGAAGTTGACTTATTTTTTTCTAACTAAAATTATAAGCTTATAATTGTAACTAAAATTGTAAGTTTTGCTCTTCGTTTTATTCTTTATAACTTTCCTATCGTTTTGTTCACGCTTAAATCCCACTTTTGTGATCCATCAACTAGCAGCGATAAATTTGCAAACTCCGTTTCAGTGTAATCTAAACATCCAATAATTTTAAGAGAATTTTTAATAATGCAAATGTCTTCATGGTTGTCTTTATTCTGATACAACATCTGATTTTATTTTTCTTCCCATTGAAGCAAGCATGCATGGCATAAAAACCTTTTTTTTAGAATAAACTCTGTATTTTCTACAGAATACAGTTGCATATAACAAAATGTTAATTTACTGATATAGGAGAAGCGAAGAGAAGAACACGGTAGAAGGGAGAAGAAAAACAAATCATAAACAGTAACTTCAAAAATTAGAACCAACAAAACAACGAAAAAGCTTAAAAAATGTTCTCCTTCCCCTACCAACCAGTGCCAACAGATGATTAGCGTAACAGTTTTGTTGGAGACTGCTTCTTCCTGCACCTCCATATCATCTTCCTGCACCTCCATAATTTTCAAAATTCCAATAATAGACATGAGGAAATTACAAATTTAACCCTGCTGCTATAAAAGAAGGTTTTCCATGGAAG
>Ga0209700_110037_pt1 | contig 10251 bp, 4 predicted proteins | sample SiratroredBW_FD_187528 | JGI IMG/M metagenome (GOLD analysis project Ga0209700, IMG submission 187528) | Root nodule microbial communities of legume samples collected from California, USA - Siratro red BW (SPAdes) (version 2) | ecosystem: Host-associated > Plants > Roots > Nodule | place: USA...
CATAAGTAAATTAAAAAACTTTTAAATAAATAAAATATATATGTATAACTTTTTACATAAAATAATAAAATAATATTTATTATTCTTTTGATCTGATACGTAGTGATAAAAAGGTGTTCCCTAATGCTCTTCAAATGCATTATTGCTACCGCTGTTTCGCCTCTCACATCATTATGTTGATTAGTCGCACCCATCAACTGAGAAACATGATTTCAGGATCTTCTACTTTAGGGTTTTCTCATCGAAATAAGTTTTCAATCACGGTAAAAGAGTAGTTTAAGTTTCTACTTTAGTATTCATGTTTTAATTCGTTTCGTGAAAAGTCTGTGTTTAAATTATTATATTTCTTATTTCTTGAGAAAACAAGAGACAAGTTAAAGAAAAACAATTTGTAGATATCGAAATAATTCCGTGTTTACTCAGCAAGACCATGTGCTTCACAAAATTCGTAGTTGTCTGTACTCAATTTGGAATATATAATTAAATATATTTGAAGAGTTCCAAACTTTTAGAATATGAAAACCATATGTTCAGGTAACGTTAAACTTCATCGCTTAACAACTTAAAAAATTTGTTTAAAGTAAAATATTCTTCGTTAAAAAGATTTTTTAATTAAATTATTCACGAAATTTTATAAAAGAATAAATAAAAAATTAAGATAAATTACACGAGAAAGTTTATTGAAACGAAGTTATATGTATAAACTAATTTAAGAAGAAGACAAATTCTTGTTGGAACTATTAGCATGTGACGATTAATTTAATTACTTTGCATTTGAAAAAAATATGGTAAATTATGTTCTCCATGCAATTCATTGTACAAGAGAATCTAAACTTGAAAAATGTGCCAGAAACATCGTCTTAAATTAATCTTGACACCATTGAGAATTTACAACAAGGTAAGTCACCATGATCATTGTTTTCCTGATACTGAATCTCACACTTTTCTAATTATTATCTCACTCTCACACAATAACTCTGAATAAATTATGCTTAGCAGGATAATTGCACAAACACTATCATAGTTAGTGTGCTTTCCATTTTTGTACTAACTCATTCAAAGCAAGCACAGAAGATCCACCTTCAGTCACTGCATCTTTTGCACCCATTTTCATTTTAAAAATTCTTTGTCTAATCTCTTTCCCTGTGTCCGAGTCCATGAGTTCCTTCACTCGGTCTCCCAACTCGGTGGAACTCACTAACCCTTCTTTGTTCCCCTTCACACCCAAACCCACCTTCATTTCCTCCACCAAAATCACCTTGTTCAGCTTTTGCTCTGCGTAAAGAGGCCAAGCCAACATGGGCACCCCTTCCCACACAGCCTCCAACACCGAGTTCCACCCGCAGTGAGTCACGAACCCACCCACTGAGTCATGACTCAGAATCGCAGCCTGTGGGGCCCAGTCTCTCACCACCATCCCCTTCTCTTTTGTCCTCTCCAAAAACCCCTCTGGCAGCAACTCCTCCAAACTCGGTGGCTCCCCCGAGTCACCCTCTTCGAACTCGCTCCTCACAACCCATAAAAACCTTTGCTCACTCTTCTCCAACCCAACAGCGATCTCTCTCAGCTGCGCCCTGGAGAACCTTCCCATGCTTCCAAAGCTCAGAAACACCACACTCTGACTCGGTTGCGAGTCGAGCCAACTCAGACACCCGTTATCGTCCCCTTTGCAAGGAGCGGAAGAAATCACAGGCCCGATGCAGAACACGGGTGGCGTGGATCCTTCCATCAACCCTTCGTTGAACGCTTCTATAACCCCCCCTTCGATGGCATCACAAGTGTTTACTATAACCCCGTGACTGTCCCTCATGCATCTCGCTATGTCCATAAAAATCTGGCAACTTTCGCTTTCACGATCCTTTCCTTGATCAGGGAGGTCATCGGTGTGGATCTTGGGCACCCCGGGGATGGTGATGTGCATGTTGAGGTCCTTGATGGAGGTGGTAGTGCTTTCATGAATGATGATTTGCTTAAGGAGAATGGCAAGGGTGGAGGCACCGGAAGTGTAGTAGAAGTACGTGGGGATTTGGAGCGCGTGGGTGACACGTGCGGCGCTGTGGTTCATGAAGTCTAGGACGACGGCTTTGAGGTTGGAGGAGTGAGAGATTGAGTTGAGGATGCGGCGGAGGTGGTGGGTGGTGGCGCGGCAGAGCTCGAAGTTGAGGGCTTGGGGGTGGAGGACGGTGGGGAGAGAGATCTGGGGGATGCGGTGGAAGGTGATGGAGGGGGTGGCGGCGGTGACGGCGGCAATGTATTTGGCGGTGGCGGCGCAGGTGAAGGCTGTGGGGGAGGTGGGGGTGTCTTGGTTAGGCGGTGGAGTGAGGAAGAGGATAGTGATGGAGAGAGAAGGGTGGTGGGATAGTATGAGTTTGCCTAGTTCCACCATTGAAACTAGGTGTCCTCTTCCCAAAGCTGAGTAGAGAACAATGGAATCCTTTTTCACGGTCATGGCGATTCAAGAGAAAGTTTCTTTTTTTCTCTCGTGATTCAAAGGAGGATTGGTGTGTGTGAGTGAAGGTGAATGTTCTTGCTCTATTTATAGGAACATGGTGCCCAAGCCTCTTGGATTATATGTATGCTGGAATATATTAAAATTCTCACACTACTGTGCCTTTTTTTTATTTATTTTTATATTGTTTTAACAACTAAAGTGCTAACTTAGTCCATAAAATAACACCTGTCCATAAATTAATAAAATAATAAATGGTCCTTAAATTATATATTGGGAATTATAATAAACACTCAGATAACTAAAATAATATTTAAATTTATAAATTATCAATAATTTATATTTTAAAATTGTAATCGAAACTTATTTTTAATAGTTAATTATTATTTTGGTACTTCTAAAATTTTTATATTTGTTATTAAAAAATATTTTTTTTTTAATTTATTAAGATATCTTTTAAAATTAAAATTGTAATGAAAGTCTAACATGTATTGATTGAACTCTAATAATGATATCTTAAATATATTGGAGATCAAAATATTGATACTATATCAAAGATACACAAGTTTTGTAAGACACTCTTCCTCCTTAGCACTAAATTGGGAAACTTCTTTTATTACATAAAATAAGAGTTGAGCAATTATATTATATATATATATATATATATATATATATATATATATATATATATATATATATATATATATTTCTCTCTCAATTTTTCAATGTGTTTTTTGAAGAAAAAAATATATAAATTTGAAGTAAATAATATTTTGAATACGTTTATTAATCTTCTTAATGATGTTACAAACAGACTTAAGATCAAATAATTATATCATCTTGAAAAAAAAAATACTCTAAAATAATTCTACCCTTAACTCTTATAACTAAATTATTTATTTATTTTGATATGCCCATTACTTGAGACTTGAGACAAAAGCAAATTATATTCATTTTATCTTTTGATTTAGTCCAAACGTCGTTTAAAAGACAAAATCATAACAACTGTATATAGAAACACTTGATAGTAGAACCTTAATTTTCATTTACAATTTATTCTAAATTATCTTATTATTATAAGTACACATATAAGAGCGGAAATTAGTATCATACTTTAAAAGTGGGTTAAGTTATCTTATTATTATAATTTCAAACACTAAAGCTAATGGTAGTTTATAATTTTAAATATCATTTTGTGCTTTTATTTATTTTGGGATCAATTTAATTGTATAGCTTTAATGACTGATTAACACTGTGAAATTTGAGGAAGATTTCTTATTTTATTTATTTCAATTATATGTTGCAATTTAAAAACTGAATTCATTACTTATTTTAATGAATAAATAAATATTTATTTCAAAAAAGTGTTATTATACTCACACTACATTTGCGAACCTACGAAACACACGTGCATTATTTTACTCATAAAAAATTAAATGGAAATTTATAAATAAAGTTTTTGTTTTATTGAAAATCACAGGTGAACCATTATTTATGTTTCGTGTTTGCACGAATTCGTAAAAAGAAGAGTTTCCCTTACAAAATAAAGTCAGCATTATACTCGGATTTTGAATAATTGTGCATCTCACGTTCATAACAAATAACAATGTCTTATAAATTAAACTAAAAACTTTCAGAGGAGCACTAGATGTTTATTTTATGCTTATATGCTTATACAGTTATATATGTTATGCATACTACAACTCTAGAAGATTGAAGTTGTTTTAATTTTTTGTTCTGTATACTTAATTTTCTTTCTTTCATCTTTTTCTTTACGTATTATTATATATTAATCAATTTTTCTTTTATTTTTATTTTACATGTTTTCCAAAATGAAAGTGAGCAAATGTATATAGATTTTTCCTTTGTGCTTTGCTCGTAACAGTAAAAAAATAGAAGGGTTAATTATGACAGGAATGGAAACAAAAGAATTGTAATTCTTTCTTTCATGTAGCAATGAAGAATATGGCTAAACGTTTGGAGAGAATGTGCAAAATATATGCTTTAACATAAGTATATATGATTACCGTAGAATCTTAATGTAGAATACTCAGTAAGTCTCGTACTAAGCATTTTAGGGTACTAGATTGTTAGATGAAGGATAAATTATTTAAATAAATAATAAAGGAGGGATGAGAAGATTGGGTGATATTTGAAATAAAAATTAAAAGGGTTGTTGAAACATAAAATAAAGGAGTAGAATATAAAAACCTTTGGAGACATATAAGAGACGAGATACTAACAAAGATGTTGAGTTAGATAAAATGGAGATCCAAACTTAGAGTGAAGAGGAAAATTTGGAAAAATGGAAATTACAACAACGGCCGTTGAATGTTGCTGGCTTTAACAAATCTATAGAAAGACAAAAGCTATAACAAAATGGATGCAAAAAGGTGTTTGCTACTAAGTTGTTTCACTCAATTTTTATCTAAAAAATAAATAAAAATATGGTAAGAGAATTGAAAATATAAGGAGGTTGGAGCGAATTCCAAATTGTAAAAAGAAAACTAGAATATATTTATTTATATTAAATCTGGAGTTTTTAACTATCACTTGAATTCTTAATAATTTTTTCAATGTAAATTTCTTTACATTGGTACACCAACTAAATACTTTCTTGAAATCTTTATTCAAAAGAATTTTTTTTATATGTTGTGTATCTTATTTTTATTTTTATTTAATATGAGACTTCTAATTAACATTTCAATTTTTGACAAAGTGAAAGTTTAATATTAGATTGGATAAAATGTAAATTTTTAAATAATTATAGGATATTGTGAAAAGAGGAGTCATGGAATTTATGAGAGATTTTAGTAAAAGAAGAAAGTTAATAAAAATGTGTGTAAACTAATCACTAATAAAGTTAATAAGGATATTGTGAAAAGAGGAGTCATGGAATTTATCCGTCTATAAATTGGTGGACAATTCGTAAGATCAATTTCCAAAAAAAATAAAATTGGAGTATTTGGATTAGAAGGGAGTAGGATTCTGGAATTTACTAAAAAAATTGAATTTTGTTATGTGATGTTTCCTTTCTTATTCTTTGGAATTTAGGTAAATCTATAAGGAAAAATGTGTGTAAACTAATCACTAATAAAGTTAATAAAAAAAAAACTTGTAGCATAGTATGTTGAAGGCTATCATTTGTAGGGAGATTGTGTTTAGAAAAATTTATATTTACATTTGTTCCCTTAGAAACTATCTTTTTCAAAATTCCAAAGAAAATGGTAATGAGAATGACATAACTATATTTTTTCCATGGGGAGGAAAAGAATATACACTAGGACAAATGGAATAACATATGTTGCCCAAAAGAGTGTGGAGGAATATGAGGGAGAAAAATAAATGTCCAATAAAGCCTTGCTAGGAAAATGAAGTTAGAAAAATTATAATGAAAGGATTAAAATGTGGTATAAGATTGTAAATTCAAAATATGGAGATTGGAGTAATTGATGGAAAAGAGAGAAACAAAAGTAGGTCATGGTAGTTGAATAATATACAAAAGGTTTGTGGAGAGAAGAACCAAATTGAATGGTTTGAGAAAGAAATATGTTAAGTTTTTGGGAGGGGGTGGGTAAAAAGGTTAAGTTCTAAGATGATATGTGACTACCACAACAACAACACAAAAATTAACAAACATGTTCCAAAAAATTTAGTCTTTCTATCTAACAAACAAAAAGATATACATTATGAAAAGATGCGAAGATGATAATTGGGAGTGAAACCTAAAATGGAAGAGAAACTTACTTAAATGGGAGAAATGTTACTTGATAACCTGCAAGGAGAGTTTGAGAGGGTAAAGATGTAAAGAAATGTACGAAATGAATATAATTGGAAGACTAAATCAAACTAACAATGTATATGAAGAATTTGTTAGGCAAGAATATTCCACCAAAAGTGAGTATTTTCATTTGAAGATTGATTCATGATAGGTTACTAGCAAGGAAAACTATATAAGAAAGATTTATTATACAATTTATCTATTCTTATTTTTATCTTTTGCATATCTAAATTTGAAACTATAAACTATGTTATTTTTTCATGTTGTAATTTGGAGGATATGAAAAAAAGTGTTACAATTGAGTCCAATTCAATACTAGGCTACCACTTTCTACAAATACACATTTTGGAAGCACAAGTGTTTATAAATCTAGTTAGAAAGGAAGTGCATCCTAAGATATCTACTAACTTGGATTAAGTTGAAGGAATGAATAAAAACATCTTTAAAGGAAAGACCATCTATTACAAAAGGAAATTTTTCGTTTTCATATTAGTTAATTCAATGAAATGAATTAACTAGTGAGAAAAGAATTTTGCTTTTGTTAGAAACAGATTTGGGGGAGCTCTCTATGAATTAGGTAGTCGCTGTATGCTAATTGGAACCACATAAACTGGGAGTTAGTGATTTGTGTTCAATGTCTATGTGTTGGGTGTCAAATTTTCGTTTGCTTATGATACTACACAAGGGTGTTATTCTTGCAGGGATTATGGATGGAGTTTTTAAAGAAATTGGTATAAGAAATCACAGTAGCAATAAGGGTGTAAGAATAAATCTCGAGGACAGGAACATAAACAAATATGCACAAACCAAACTAACATAAGAGGTGAATATTGAAACAATAAGAAGCATATCTCTTCAAGTTGTGTTCAAGAATCTGTAAATCTTGGCTATGATATCAGAGGAATGCTGGGATTGCTCTGGACAATGGAAGATAAATACTGTAATGAAAACCTGACCAACCCATACAACTATTCTTCCTATTTTAGTTGGGCATTTTTTGTGACACTTTATATGTTTGGGTCAGAATGCATTACATATGCTACAAATTTCTTCCTACATTATGATTTTGAAGGATAATGCTCTCTTGAGTAGTGTTACTAAAGTTTTATAGTGGGATTATTATTGGTTTTTTTGGTAGGGATAATCGTGATTATCTTGTGTAGATTAAATCTTGAAAAATATGTTAGAGAGGATATCTTTTTGGATAGAAATGATACAATAAAATACATTTCTTGAGTTATCTTTTATATAAGAATAAAAGTATTTCTTTTATCCCATTATTTATAAAATTTGGTATCATTGATAAGAAAAAATAACAAAAATAAATTTTTTTTTACCGGTGGTATAATGTGATAAGAGAATAGATAAGAAAAAACTACTCATCCAATATTCAATAATTTTGAGTTATACATTGGTATCTAAGTCTTTTTGATAATTTTGAGTTATACATTGGTATCTAAGTCTTTTTGATGAATTATGTATTAGTGTGAAATTTTATGATAGAACAAAGTTAGATAGTAAAAACCATACAAATAGGTGAGAGAATGTTGTTTATTGGTATTTTATGAGTAACAGTGAGCAATATAAGTCAATTTTCCTTCATAAATAATAAATGTGAATAAAATGTACTATCAAAGTATGAGAAAGGAAGCAGAGATTATAACATAGGGAATTACATTGATTTTATTAACTATACAATTTTACATTGTTTTATTAACTATAGAATTTTAATAGATGTAAATTTCTCTTCTAATATTTCTTTTCCTTATAAAATTGGCTTGAAGTTAGTTATGTAGTCTTTTGATTCTTAGCTTAAATACAATATAACAGACTTTGACAACTCAGTACTTTTCCAATGTGGAAAGAAAATGGAATTTACAACATTTTGTATCCTTCCCCTTATAAAAAGAAAAATTGATAAATTTTGTCTTTAACAGGAAATGACCAATTCATATTTAAAAAAAAAAAATACAAATATATCATTTTTACTTTTTATTTTAATTTTTCTATCCAATTATCTATAATGTTACTACACCGTATATTATTTTCTTCCTTTTTGTTTTTGCTTTCTTTCTTTTTATTTTTTTCTCTCTTTGATGTAATAATAACAATAATAATATTAGATTATTGCTGAAGTAGCTATAAAAATAAATAAGTTAGAATTCTCATATAAAACATTTATTATAAATCTATTTTTTATTTATACATAAACTATTTTGTCTTATAAAAAGGTTAAATTTATTTTTTATTTCCTATCTTTATCTTCTAGAAGACCTATGAATAAAAAATGATTGAAACAGGTCCTAGACTTTCCCCTAAAAGCATGGTTTCGTGAAGATTCAAGAAGATTTTTTTATTTCTCTTTGGATGGTGATCCCAAACAATGTGTAGAGGGAAGTGTTTCTGCTGAATTTGTGGCTACGTAAGTGTCTTGAATTATAGAACCACAAAGGGAGTCCATGGTGTTGATCTCATGAAGTTTCAAGAGAAAGTAATCTTTGCTTCTTATTTTCAATTTGTTTCTTCCCTAAGTCAAAGGATTTGTCTGGACTTTGCTGTTTTGTGGAAGAAGAGAGTTTGTTGTTCAATTTATGGCCTTGTTGGTGGGAAGAAAAGAAGTAGCGTAATTAAATGTCTTTTGGTTTATTTGTCGGCGGTATATTCTAAACAGCTAGGTATCAATTTGTGTGACCTTTTATCATTATGATTGAGCTTCTAGATAAATTGCAATTTCAAATTTATACACAATTAACAATCCATATTGGATAAAATACTAACCAAACATAAAATTTATTTAAAATATTAGATCCCTAATAAATTATAAAATAGTCTTGATTACAAAGGGATTCAAAATTAAAATTAAGTACGTGTATTTTGTAAAAACTAAAATCAAACTTGCTAATTTTACACAAAGTAAAAACATACTCAAGTCTTAATAGTACTCTAGTTAAATTTAAATGCTTCCTGAAACATTACAATATAATTTAAGCTTGTTTTACCTAATAACTAGTTTAGTGTGTATTTTACTTTAAATATATTTTAGGAAATATTGTATATGTATTTACTTAAATAGACGGTCATGAAAAATAATGTGAAATTCAATGTTTAAGCAAAATATAATATAATGACTTGTTCTGGAACACTCGATTTAGAGGATTTGGACACATTGAATACCCAAAGTCAATGCACAGCTCCAAAGGTAGGACTAAGAATTTCTTGGATCAATAGCAATCCTATACCACAGAAAATTTATCAACAACACTAACACGAGTCAATGTGCAATTTGGAGTATTTTGGATTTAAGGACCCATAGTCATAAAATAAATATAATAAAATTAAAGTATTTGAGTAATGTTCTAACTTTTATAAAAGAAAAAAAAGTTATAGATAGTTAGCCTCTGTTGTCCTACTGATTACACGATTTAGGTATCTATACTATGCCATCATTTTTCATGTGTATCCATTTACAAACATATTACATTGTATTCGTGTTACATCAAAATAGAAGATCCCTTAACAAAATGGTAAAAAATGAAAACCATTACCTTCAATTACTATTCAGTAACGGAACTCAAGCACGTCATCAGTGGCATAAACTCATATGATATATATATATATCTCATAATAAATTTCAATTCATTTATTTTCTTTTATTAAAAACATAATAAATTAAATAAAGATATTTAAAGATGTCTCAACTCTTATATAAAGACAAAAAGTTATTTATCTTTCTTCAATATTATATAAATACTTGTTTAAAAATTTAAATATAATTATGATTTGATTGGATAAACAATTTATCTTAAGGTTGATTACCAAATAATCAACCAATTCTTATAATCTGATTATATAAACAACTCATCTCAAAATTAATTACTTAAAAATTAATTCTCTCAAAATCGATCATCTTAAGACTCATTGTCTCAGGACCGATGATCTTAAAACCGATCATTTTAGATTGATTTTCATAATATAATTTAAAACTAGTTTCTCAATCTCTCCATACTTCTTACTTAAAATC
>Ga0209700_110038_pt1 | contig 10249 bp, 5 predicted proteins | sample SiratroredBW_FD_187528 | JGI IMG/M metagenome (GOLD analysis project Ga0209700, IMG submission 187528) | Root nodule microbial communities of legume samples collected from California, USA - Siratro red BW (SPAdes) (version 2) | ecosystem: Host-associated > Plants > Roots > Nodule | place: USA...
AACAGAGTGGCCCTTTCTCATACAGTAGAAGCAGGCAATCGATTGTGAAGACTGTGATCCAGAACCTTTAAAAAAATTGTTAAACAGTTTTTGCTTTCCATTGGGACCAGCTTGATAACCAATGCCAGCCTTTTCAAAAACACAATTTTGGGATCCCAAAAGAGCATTTAGGTTTGTTGTCCCCATAGAAAGTTTTGAAGCAGTAGAAATCAAATAGTTCACTTTGTTTTGCAAAACAGTACAGTTTTCACAGTCTACTGGCTTGCTACAGTTTTCACAATCAATTGGCTTGCTAGAGTTAAGTTTATTGGAGTTTGCAGAATTTAACTGCTTTTCTAAATTTTCCAAATCATCTTTTGCTTCAAGTAGCTAATCCTCCAATTGCTTAACTATATTTTCCAGCCATTTGTTCATGCCTTTCAATCTTCTATTGGATTGGGCTAACTTGTTAGCTTTTCTCATGTGTTTCTTGAAATGCATGAAGAAGTATGTTGTAGTTAGTACTATTAAATGAAACATTGGATTCAATACTACTTACATCATAATCTCTTCCAGCCATCATACACGTGTTGGCTTCAATCTCATCTTCTGAAGAACAATTAGACGATGTAGCATTGTCCTCCCAACCTATATATGCACGTCTAGTTTTTCCAGATTTATTATTCTTCTTTTCTGGTGTTTTGTCTTTGGTTGCAATGCTTGGACACTCAGCTTTCATATGTCCCTGTTTTCCACAGCCAAAGCACACAAGTTTAGTTGAACCAGAATCAGTTTTATTTTTACCTCTTTTACCTTGCTGGTTCTTCAATCTGTTCTTCATCTTTATGAATTTCTGAAACTTTCTAGTCAACAGATTGATGTCCTCAGATTCACTGCAGTCTCCTGAACTTTCATCAGTTGATTCCTGGACAACAGTTCTAATCTTGAGTGCCAGAATCTTGGTCTTTTTCTCCACTGTTTCCATTTCTTTCAACCTGATCATCTCCAGTTCATGTTCTTGCAATTTGCCAAATAGCGCTGCAGTTGTAAGTGTTGTCAAGTCTCTAGTTTTTGAAATTGCTGTGACTTTAGGCTGCCAGCTCCTGTCCAAGCACTTCAGAATTTTGATATTAAGCACCTTTTTATCAAACTGCTTACCCAGTCCAATTAGATGATTGACAATGTGTGTAAATCTTTTCTGGACATCAGCAATGGTCTCTCCCTACTGCATTCTGAATAACTCGTATTCCTAAATCAATGCATGTTTGCGTGCTCTCTTCACATCAGTGGTTCCTTCATGTGTGACTTCTAGAATGTCCCACATTTCTTTGGCTGAACTGCATTGAGATACTCTAAAGAACTCATCCAGATTTAATGCAGAAGTTATAATATTTTTAGCAACACAATCATACTACATTTTCTTGTTCTCAAGATCAGTTAACTCATCAAAGCACTTAGCAGTAGACACACCATCAATAACATGCATAGGAATGAATGGACCATTTACTATGGCATTCCAGATGCCACGATCAATAGATTCAATAAAGATTTTCATTCTCACTTTCCAGAATTGATAGTTTACCCCAGAAAACATAGGTGGTCTATTAATAGATGCACCTTCAGCAAAAGGTAACTTGTTCTCGGCCATGGATCGAAATCTTGACTAGGATTCAAGATCCTAGCTCTGATGCCAATTGTAAAATAAAGTTTAGACCGAGTTCAAGAGGGGGTGTGAATTGAACTTTCAAAATCTTTTCGCAAATCTGATTTGTTCTTGAAATAGAGAATGCAAATTCTTGATTCAATCAATTAACTCGTGTAATTCTGGACTGTCCAGTAAACAATCAATTGTGCACAACAAAAAGTATTGAATACAAACCCAGAAAAACAGTTTCAGTGTAGAAATGTTTTAACCCAAATTCAATATGATTAAACACAATCCAGTAAATTAAAAACAATCCAGAAACACAATTGATTCAGATATATAAAATACAGATGTTCAGAATATAATCAACTATATGATCAGATTTTAATCCAATCAATTTAAATGATCGCAACAGTTGAATAAAAGAAATCAAGAAGAGTAGGGAGAAAAGCAAGAACACAGAATTTTTATCCTGGTTCACCCTTCCAGAAGGGCTACGTCCAGTCCTTTGCAAACTAGCAAAGATTTCCACTAAACAGATCACAAGATCAGTTTACAACCCTTGCTCCCAGCAAGTTACAAACTGCTCCCAACAGTAAACCCACACCTCACTGAACCCCTCAGCTAGTGTGTAACCAGTGCAGAAACCCACTGCACCACAACACTTGTAGTCCGCAAGCTACATTGCTCCCCGCAGCACTCACCCTCTACTGAACCCCTCAACAGATGTGAGACCAGTGCAGAAACCCACTACACCAACTCATTACAAACCCAGTAATTGAAAACAGCAAACAGATTACAGATCAATAGGATCAGAAAAGATCACAGAGTACTTCTACACAAAACAGATTACAAAGAATGAAGATCAGGTGTAGAAGACTTAGCTTTGGTCCAGAACCAAAGTAGCAAGAACCTCACTTCAAGGATGCTTTAAAGATTCACGTTCTTGGAGGTTTCTTGATTTGAAAAGCTTTGCCAAAATGATGATCGCACAAAAGGGGCAATATCTCTCTTGGAAAATCTTAAGGAATGCTTTTCAAAAGTTTTTGATAACTAGGAATGATATTGCGCATTCCTTTAAATACCCAAATCAGTTTTAAAAACAACTTAGCTGTCACAATTCAATTAATTGAACAAACCATTCAATCGATTGAATTTGACCGTTAGTTTGACCCAGTCAAAGGTTTCAGTTGTAACAACAATAACTGTATTTCAGTTGTAACAGAAATAACTGTCACATTCAATCGATTGTTTTAGAAATTCAATTGATTGAAAAACCTTTTTCCAGCAAAAACAGTTTGGGTTATTTTTATTAAAAACAGTTTTAATAAAAATATTTTTGAATCTTTTTAGCACCTCAGAAGTGATGAATCATGCCACTAATGCTTAAGGACTAAGCCAATCACCAACACACAAATCAAACTATGAACCAAGACCTAATCACCCAACTATCTTCATGTTGGCACAAAGTCTTCACTTAAACAATTCTGGTCCAGGTTGGTTCCAACAGATTCTTCATGAGGCAGTCTTCATCAGCTTCACATGCTAAGCCATGGTGCTCACAATATTGACTTCATCAAATTACATGCTTAGCCTTGGTGCTAGCAATCTCCCCCAGGCAATTTGTTGTGTGTTGAGTTTAACAATCTGAACCTGAAATACCTGTCTATTTCCTCAAACAGTTTATTAGCATCACAAGTTTCAATAGGTTCAGAGTAAAAAATATCAAATGAACTGGTTGAGTTAAAACACAGTTAATTGAATTTCTTCCAGAATCCAGATTCAGTTTATTCAGATCAAGATGTTTTACTCTCCCATACTTTGATGTCCCTTAAAATCATATAAAGAGATTAAAAACATAAGGCAATCATTCCATTAATATATCATCGTAGCAAATTGCCAATTACATCAAGGACATAGATCATGATTAAGTAAAACATCAACAAACTGAAATATAACTGAGCTGCAAGTGCTGGCACATACCCAGCAGATATTCAATCAACCCAAGCTTAGTACTATACTAAGCAGATCTGAACTAAAGCAAATCAAACTGAAAGACAAACTGAAACAGATGACACATAATAAATTGTAAATCACACAAGACAGACACACGAAACACACACAATCAATTCTCCCCCATTGAGTTCATCAAATGGAGGGGAACAACATCAAACATGCAGTGTGCACACTAATCGTCTGGCCCATAGAACATCTGCCCCAGCTTGCCTTGAATGTCATCAACACGCTCTTCCAGGTTTTGGAAATGAGTTTCACAATACTCATGATGAGACCTTTGGTTGGATTCAATGTTGTTCAGTTGATTGATCATCAATTGCTCAAACCTGGAGTAAGACTGTTCTCCAGTCCCTAGATCTTCTCCAGTAAACTGCTCAGCAACTACACTTGTTCCAGCACCATCCGTCTCATCTTCTTCAGCACTGGCCTTGCAAATCCATTGATTTCCATTAACCTTCTCAGCCCGATTTTGTTCAATGTGGCCACTGTGATCTCACTATGAGCTTTGACTTCTTCATTTAGCTCATTCTCCACATCAATATCATAGTACTCAATGAAGCTAGAGATCAACATTGCATAGGGAATTTTAAACTCAGGCTTCTTCCTAATACGGACCAGCTGCTCCTTAATAGATAGATATCTAATCGATAAATATCTAATAGTAGATATTTATAGATAGATATCCAACAGATAGATAGATATCTAAGTGATAGATAGATATCTAAGTGATAGACAGATATCTAACAGATAGATATGTAATAGATAGATAGTTATCTAACAGATAGATAGATATCTAATAGATAGATATCTAATACATAGATATCTAACATATAGATAGATGTCTAACAGATAGATATCTAACAGATAGATAGTTATCTAACAGATAGATATCTAATAGATAGATATCTAGAGATAGATATCTAATACATAGATATCTAGAGATAGATATCTAATACATAGATATCTAACAAATAGATATCTAGAGATAGGTTCCTAATACATAGATATCTAATAGATAGATATCTAATAGTAGATATCTATAGATAGATATCTAATAGATAGATATCAATAGATATCTAACAGATAGATAACTATGAGATAGATAGATATCTAAGAGATAGATAGATATCTAAGAGATAGATATATATCTAACAAATAGATAGATAGATATCTAACAGATAGATAGATATCTAACAGATAGATAGATATCTAATAGAAAGATAGATATCTAACATATAGATAGATATCTAATAGTAGATATCTATTAATGGATATCTATTAGTAGATATCTATTAGTGGATATCTATTAGTAGATATCTAACAGATAGATAGATAGATATCTAACAGAAAGATATCTAACGGATAGATATCTAACGGATAGATACCTAACGGATAGATATCTAGAGATAGATATCTATAGATAGCTAATAGATAGATATATATCTAACAGATGGATAGATATATAACAAATAGATGGATATCTAACGATAGATAGATATCTAACAGATCTCATAAACACTTTACAGTAGCCAATGTTGTGAAGAATCCCAATCCATCAACTTCCACAAATAGATATACCCAGATTAAGCATTGTGTTGCTAAAGTTATAATTATTATTTGTTGAATCTTTGAATCTTAAGACTACATCATCTAGGGTAATAAGAACCTTTGTTGTTCTTAGCTCTTTAAGAGGTTTTTAATGTAGCGTTAAGAGGCGTTAATACGTTGGTCAGCTGTGGTACCGACAATAAAGCCTGAGTGAGAGGTAGTAAGATCGTTGGTCAGCAGTGGTCCCGTACCATGGAAACCCAGGAAAGAGTAAGAATGTCAAATTTTCTTAGAACCTTAAGTGATTTAGCATTAAGAAACAAAGATAAGCAAATAATGATTAGGACTCCACGACAAGAAGCTTCTTCTTCTTCAAACACAGAACATAATAAAGAAAAAGAATTACAAATTGCAGAAATAGAAAATTCATTACATAATTGGTCAATACCTATAGTTAAAAAATGTGAAGTTTATAAACAACATAAATTTTGGTCTTCTAATCAAGATCAAGTACATATAGTAGAATATAGTTATCCAGGAACAAAAAACAATAAAGTCATTAACCTATTAGAACAATCCTTATTAGATCAACATATTAAAGATGGATATAATTTTATTCATTTATGATTAATACAAGTTGCAGCAAAACCAAATTACAGGCTAGGCATAAATAGTCCCATATCAATAATGTTAAGAGATATAAGACTTAAAAAGTTTAATGATTCCATAATAGCTATATAAGACTTAACTGTTATCCTAATTTCTCTATGAACTTAAGAAATGATAAAACAATTAACTCCATAAAATTATATGTTCAAACCCCAGAAGACATAGTAGATGAATTATCAAGTCCTATTTAGATTATTTATAGAATTTATTATAAGGTTACCAAAATAGATTATAATTATAAAGCATTAAGATCTTCACCCAAAGATGAAACCATATTAGTATAAGCAAATCTTAGAAAATCATCAGTACAAACTCCAAAAAGATTGAGTCATGAGGAAGTAGTAAGAAGAATTCCAGAAGAATGGATATTAGAAGATATTATAGAAGAACGAAAAGTATATAATACCCAAATAAGAGAAATAGTTCAAGATGGTACAGATATAAGATTAAGAATGAATAGGTCATCATCTTTAAAATAAGAGAGCCACAAATAATACATAAAGGCCAACCATCCAGGCATTCTGTAGATAATTCCACCATAAATTTGGATTTAAGAGGATTAGATAATATTACTCCCATAGGTAGTAAACCACTATACACAAAATCTAAAAAATCTGAATCTCCTCAATACTCTCCCACAACCTCACAAATATTCAAAAAAATTTTAAAATTTTTGTGTTGTTTTATTGTATGGATTCGATTTTATCGAAAAATTCTACAACACTATGGTTATTTTTTTTTAAAAAAAAAATTGAGATATTTGAAATCCAGAATTTCAACAGAATTCCATCATTTACTATTTGCTTTTTTTATTTTGTATTATTTTTGACATCTTTTTTTTTTCTATTTTACCTGTCTATGGTTTTCAAAAAAATTGTAAAACTTTTGTATTGTTTTATTGTGTGGATCCGAGATTTTATCAAAAGATTCTGCAAAACTATGGTTTTTTTTTTTAAAAAATTAAGATATTTAAAATCTAAAATTTCAACAAAATTCCATCGTTTACTATTTCTTTATTATTTTTTCAGCATTTTTGGCATTTTGTTTTCTATTTCACCTATCCAAACTTGTCCAAAAATTAAGGAATTTTTTATAGTGTTTTATTGGAAGGGTTAGAGATTTTACTAACGATTTTTGGAAAACTCTAAAAGTTCTTTTAAAAAAATATTGATATGTGAAATTTTTTTTTTCAAAATTCTGCAGTTTACTATTTGTTTTTTTATTTTTTTTATTATTTTTGACATTTCATTTTCAATTTCGTCTATCTGTAGTTGTCAAAAAATTCTAGGAATTTTTATGTTTTTTTATTTTATGGATTAGAGATTTTATCAAAAAATATAGACATTTGAAATCCAAAATTCTTCATAAATTCCATCGTTTACTATATGTTTTTTTTTATATTTTTTTAGCATTTTGGTAATCTTTTTTTCCTATTTCACCTATCCAAACTTGTCAAAAGATTCTAAACATTTTGTGATGCTTTATTGTACGGATTATAGATTTTATTAGAGAATTCTAGAAAATTCTTGAATTTTTATTAAAAAAAATAGAGATACCTTAAAAACAAAACAGTTTCAGAATTCCATCGTTTAGTATTTGATTTTTAATTTTTTATTATTTATGACATCTTTTTTTTGTATTTTACCTGTCTAATGTTTTCAAAAAAATTGTAGAATTTTTGTGTTGTTTTATTGTGTGAATCCGAGATTTTATCAAAAAATTCTGCAGAACTATGGTTCTTTTTCGAAAAAAATTGAGATATTTGAAATTCAAAATTTCAACAAAATTCCATCATTTACTATTTTTTTTTATTTCTTCAGCATTTTTAGCATTTTGTTTTCTATTTCACCTATCCAAACTTGTCCAAAAATTATGGAATTTTTTATTGTGTTTTATTGGAAGGGTTAGAGATTTTACCAACGATTTTTGGAAAATTTTAAAAGTTCTTTTAAAAAGAATATTGATATGTGAATTTTTTTTTCAAAATTCTACAGTTTACTATTCGTTTTTTTATTTTTTTATTTTTGACATTTCATTTTCAATTTCGTCTATCTGTAGTTGTTAAAAAATTCTAGAAATTTTTATGTTTTTTTATTTTATGGATTAGAGATTTTCTCAAAAATTTTGGAAAATCATGGAATATTTTTCTAAAAACTATAGACATTTGAAATCCAAAATCCTTCATAAATTCCATCTTTTACTATGTTTTTTTTTTTACCATTTTGGTAATCTTTTTTTTCTATTTCACCTATCTAAACTTTTCAAAAGATTCTAAACATTTTTTTGATGCTTTATTGCATGGATTATAGATTTTATTAGAGAATTCTGGAAAATTCTTGAATTTTTATTCAAAAAAATAGGGATACCTTAAAAACAAAACACTTTCAGAATTCCATTGTTTACTATTTGTTTTTAATTTTTTATTATTTATGATATCTTTTTTTTGTATTTTACCTGTCTATGGTTTTCAAAAAAATTGTAAAATTTTTGTTGTTTTATTGTGTGGATCCGAGATTTTATCAAAAAATTTTGCAAAACTATGGTTTTTTTTTTTTCGAAAAAAATTGAGATATTTGAAATCCAAAATTTGAACAAAATTCCATCGTTTACTATTTCTTTTTTATTTCTTCAGCATTTTTGGCATTTTGTTTTCTATTTCACCTATCCAAACTTGTCCAAAAATTAAGGAATTTTTTATAGTGTTTTACTGGAAGGTTTAGAGATTTTACCAACGATTTTTGAAAAATTCTAAAAGTTCTTTTAAAAAAAATATTGATATGTGAAATTTTTTTTTTCAAAATTCAACGGTTTATTATTTGTTTTTTTATTTTTTTTATTTTTTTTTGACATTTCATTTTCAATTTCGTCTATCTGTAGTTGTCAAAAAATTCTAGAAATTTTTGTGTTCTTTTATTTTATGGATTAGAGATTTTCTCAAAGAATTTTAGAAAATCATTGAATATTTTTCTAAAAAATATAGACATTTGAAATCCAAAATTCTTCATAAATTCCATCGTTTACTATATGTTTCTTTTTTATTTTTTTTAGCATTTTGGTAATCTTTTTTTCCTATTTCTCCTATCTAAACTTGTCAAAAGATTCTAAACATTTTTGTGATGCTTTATTGTACGGTTTATAGATTTTATCAGAGAATTCTGGAAAATTCTTGAATTTTTATTAAAAAAAATAGAGATACCTTAAAAACAAAACAGTTTCAGAATTAAATCGTTTACTATTTGCTTTTTTAATTTTTTATTATTTATGACATCCTTTTTTTGTATTTTACCTGTCTATGGTTTTGAAAAAAATTGTAAAATTTTTGTGTTGTTTTATTGTGTAGATCCGAGATTTTATCACAAAATCCTACAAAACTATGGTTTTTTTTTCAAAAAAAATTGAGATATTTGAAATCCAAAATTTCAACAAAACTCGATCGTTTACTATTTCTTTTTTATTTTTTCAGGAATTTTGGCATTTTGTTTTCTATTTCACCTATCCAAACGTGTCCAAAAATTATGGAATTTTTTATTGTGTTTTATTGGAAGGGTTAGAGATTTTACCAACGATTTCTGAAAAAATCTAAAAATTCTTTTTAAAAAAATATTGATATGTGAATTTTTTTTTCAAAATTCTACAGTCTACTATTTATTTTTGTATTTCTTTATTATTTTTGAGATTTTATTTTCAATATTGTCTATCTGTACTTGTCAAAAAGTTCTAGAAATTCTTATGTTTTTTTTATTTTATGGATTAGAGACTTTATCAAAAAATTTTGGAAAATTATGAAGTATTTTTCAAAAGAATATAGACATTTGAAATCCAAAATTCTTCATAAATTTCATCGTTTACTATGTGTTTTTTTTTGTTTTTTTTAGCATTTTGGTAATCTTTATCTCCTATTTCACCTATCCATACTTGTGAAAAGATTCTGAACATTTTTGTGATGCTTTATTGTACGGATTATAGATTTTATTAGAGGATTTTGGAAAATTCTTGAATTTTTCTCAAAAAAAATAGAGATACTTTAAATACAAAACATTTTCAGAATTCCAATATTTACTATTTGCTTTTTTAATTTTGTAGTATTTTCGATATCTTTTTTTTTCTATTTTACCTCTATATGGTTTTCAAAAAAATTGTAAAATTTTTGTGTTATTTTATTGTGTGGATCCAAGATTTTATCAAAAAATTCCGCAAAACTATGGTTTTTTTTTTCGAAAAAAATTGAGATATTTGAAATCCAAAATTTCAACAAAATTCCATCATTTACTATTTCTTTTTTATTTCTTCAGCATTTTTGGCATTTTGTTTTCTATTTCACCTATCCAAACTTGTCCAAAAATTATGGAATTTTTTATAGTGTTTTATTGGAAGGGTTAGAGATTTTACCAA
>Ga0209700_110044_pt1 | contig 10243 bp, 4 predicted proteins | sample SiratroredBW_FD_187528 | JGI IMG/M metagenome (GOLD analysis project Ga0209700, IMG submission 187528) | Root nodule microbial communities of legume samples collected from California, USA - Siratro red BW (SPAdes) (version 2) | ecosystem: Host-associated > Plants > Roots > Nodule | place: USA...
TTTTTTTTTTTTTTTTTTTTTTTTGTGATTACACACTTCATATATATTTTGTGAGGTCAGTTTTTGTTAAAGAAAGAGTACATTAACAAATTAAACTATTATTAAAAAGGTCAATTATAATCTAATACAGAAATTAATTTCAATAAGGTTAAATATTTTTTTAATGTATTAATTATCATTTTTTTGGTCTATTAATAATGTTAAATATTAAATTAATGAAAATATTAAAAAAAAAATAACGTGAAAACAAATGAAGAGACGTCTAAACATAATCCTAATCTACATATTTCTAACCATTTACTTTTAAATATCAAATCAAAATCAATCTTATAAAGCAATTAATAGTAAATGCAGTAATCCTTAAATTAATGAAAGATAAATCTCTACTAATGAAAGTATATGTATTGGATATAAAAAACGCAAGGTATATTCATACCTTTGATTGAAATGTTTAATAGTTTTGAAACATATATATAATGGATTCTTAAACAATGAGGATAGGAGGAGTGTCATAATTATAACCGATAAATTCTGCTTTACCACGTTAATTTGTCCTTTAGAATACGTTGGTCATGCACAATGCAATCACCAGCCAAATAATATAGAATTTTTCAGAAATCATTTGATGGGATTGACGATTGCAGAATAAATGTATAGAATAAAACTAAGGAACAAACATGGGTGCACTCTCAGTTTATAGAATCTCCATCCCCATGATGATGTATTATCAGATACAAATAACGCTCATTTAATTAATCAGTGAAGTATTTTTTTTCCATATTTTCTCAACATTAATTAGTTCCTCCTTTCATTCTTTTGTAAGTTTTATTCCATCCATTAATTAGTACACATTTTGACTATATATATAAATAGTCAAAACTAGAACAATCAATCATATCAGACATTTTCTGCTGTTCTCAAACCTTTTTTTTCTTATGAATTGAAGCAATTATTTATCAAAATCCAAAGAACAATCCTGTAAATAAAGTATTTATTATATTCATGTTACTTCATGGTAATTATTCAACTGAAGCATGCACGCAGATCAACACAAATGGAGGATCCACTCAATCTTGTTGCATGCATGAATGGTCTAGAAGCTACCTCATCATCCTCAGCCAGTCAACAAGAGGGGGATAAAGTAATTGCCAGGTTGGACTTTCTCATCGATCCTATCTATTTGCTTTTCTAAAGTTTCTACTCAGCACTCAGTAGTCCCTACTCAGTATAAATAGGTATGTAGTATAGAATAGAATTAAGCATTATAATCTTGTTCTTGTGATTTTTCCACAATATCATATGGACAATATTATCTGCACTTTGGTTTTTATACTTATTCTCTCTTTGAAGGCTAGTACTGTTTGTTCTAGAAAGACACAATGGGGTGGTGTGGGGAGAATGAGGTCTGGGGAGAATAATATAGCTGATCTTGTCACAAACTTACCTGGCCAGCCTCCTGTAGATTTTCAGCACTACGCTGGATATGTCACAGTCAATGAAACCAATGGAAGAGCTCTCTTTTACTGGTTCTATGAGGCCATGACCAAGCCTGAAGATAAACCATTGGTTCTGTGGCTTAATGGAGGTAAGCTCATAACATATATGCTAAATTAAGTTGGTAGTACTAAAAGGAGAATCTAATCTGTATAACTTTTCGTGTAACTAACCTCAAAATTTTATAGTAACTTTTATTACAAACCTCTTTTAGGAGAACTTTTTAAATTAAGCTTACTTTAAAGTAAAATTAAATTAACCAATTAGATTGATTCAGTTAGATATTATATGTTCATACGTTGTAAGATAATTCTATTCCACTGTTCACAAATAATTGACGGGTAAGTGACATCACAAACAAGATTAATATTTGGTTTGAAGAGTGGGAGAAACACGTGATACAATCAACAGAAAAAGCAAAATCAATTACTAAAACTCAAATTTGCATTGTGCAAGGAATTACCTAAACACGATTCTTTTGAGGTTGTTTCTTTATAAGGTGACATGGTGACTTATTTTATTTTAAAAAAAATTGCAGGTCCTGGGTGCTCTTCTGTTGGATATGGAGCAACACAGGAGATTGGACCATTTTTAGTGGACACCGATGGCAAGAGCCTTAAATTTAATAACTTCTCATGGAACAAAGGTATGAACGAGACCACAGACATTCATCGTAATAATATATAATATTATTAATTTATGGCAGAGTCCACCTTAGTTTCTACCTTTTTATGTTAATATACAATATTAATGTAAAAGTACGTTGAAGCAGACACTAGTGCTCCGTTATTTGTCCCTACATATCATTGTTGTTAATTGATGCTGAGAATTCTTGACGTGAAAACGCAGAGGCCAACATGTTATTCCTGGAATCTCCTGTTGGGGTTGGCTTTTCCTATTCAAATACAACCAGTGAATATGCACATTTGGGAGATGACTTCACAGGTATTGACTTGTTATATCAATAGCAACTGTCGCTATCTTTTTTGAATGAAGGTTACATTTTCTATTCTTCCTAACTAGCTAGCTTAATTAATTAGTCTGATAATGTATCAACTGTTTGAAACAGCTAATGATGCTTACACTTTTCTGCACAATTGGTTCCTCAAATTTCCATCGTATAGAACAAGGACATTTTACATAGCTGGAGAAAGCTATGCAGGTATTGAAATTAATTAACAAATCAATGAATTCAATAAGAAGAAGTCATTTTTAGTCCTATAAAGTGACCATGAAACGTTGCAGGGAAGTATGTACCAGAGCTGGCTGAACTCATCCAAGAGAGAAACAAAGATCCTTCTCTTCACATTGATCTCAAGGGAATTTTGGTATTTTCCATAATTTTAATAGTTAATAGATACTAAAGAGATGGCTTGTGTCATAATGATTTTAGAAGAATCATGGTGAAAGAATTGATTTCGAGAGGGATATAGTTGAGATTAAAAATAAAGAACAAATCTTCATGCAGAGTTAACCATAAATACATTTGATATTAATTAAAATTCAAACTTTATTTCGCTATTATTTGCATAAATTTTATATTATGCAGGTTATCAAATTAAAAATTTATTTTGCTTGATAATATACTGGAGAATACTTAAACAAAACACTTTGGTATTATTCTAGAGTTCTGTTTATTTAAGATGAGTTAAAGAGTTTTTTCTTTGTTTACAAGAAACGACAAGCAATGAAAGAATTAAAAATCTTGTTTCTTTCAAGAATTTTGCGTGAACTGCAATAAATGAAAATGAAAGTATAAATAAATCCTGCTTTATTAGCAAGAATATTTCCATTATCTATGCTTTAGTTCTGGATATGATATGTTGAAATTAATAGATCTATGAGGCAAGTCACATCATGTTCTTATGAGGCAAGATATCTTTGCAAAGAAAATAGTCATGATAATGAGCTTCATTCATCTCTGGTATAGTGAGTGGATTGAATCCTTTTCATTAATCTGATGCTAGACAGAGACAGTAGATGGAAAAATAGCATTTAAGTCATCATTTTTTTGCAGCTGGGGAACCCTGAAACATCTGATGCTGAGGACTGGTCAGGTATGATTGATTATGCTTGGAGCCATGCAGTGATATCTGATGAAACATACAAAGCAATCAAAGCAAGCTGTGACTTCAATAGCAGTGACCCGTGGAGGAATAAAGATTGTAATCAAGGAATTGATGAAGTTCTCAAACAGTACAATGAAATTGATATCTACAGCCTCTACACCTCGGTATGCTTCGCCAGTACAGCACGTTCAAACGATCAATCCATGCAAATGGTGATGCTTCGCTCATCTAAAATGGTGAGTGATCAAAGAAAACTTATCAGATTCTTTACAAACATGCAGTGGAAATGATTGTATATTATAACTCATTTATACTAATTGTGGATTTGGTTAATTGACAGATGCCACGAATCATGGGTGGTTATGACCCATGTTTGGACGACTATGCTAAAACTTTTTACAATAAACCAGATGTTCAGAAGGCACTCCATGCCAGTGATGGTCACAATCTGAGGAATTGGAGTATTTGCAAGTACTTTCATGTTCACTTTCTTTTGGCCATGTTAGAAGTGTATTTGACCAAATATAGTTTGAACAACTTAATTTATTATGATGTGAGAAGTAATGGAATGTTTTTCTGTCTTTTCTCTTAATTAATTAACAACTCTTTCAATGGTCAATCTATATCAGTGGCAACATATTCAAGCGCTGGAAACAATCAAAGTCTTCTGTTATCCCAATCTACAAGAAGCTGATTTCAGCAAGACTAAGGATTTGGATTTACAGGTAAATTAATACTATCCAATTTCAACCTTGGAATTCTAAGGTCCTGTGCTGCCATGTTAATTTTCTCATGGCTTGTCCTTGCATTGTTGACTGTTCAGTGGAGACACTGATGGAAGGGTGCCAGTGCTGTCCACAAGATACAGCTTAAGTGTTCTAGATTTGCCTGTCACTAAGAAATGGAGGCCTTGGTACCATGAAAAGGAGGTAAGAGTTCATGAATTGAAGCCATATTTCTTGTGGTATTTTTCTTTTTGGTATGTTTAGTAGAGAGGTTTAAGAATAAAAGGAAAAAGAGAGGGGAATTTTTTATTTTTAACAAATATTCTTTACTTTAATACTTTTTAAAACAAAAAATGATAATAGAAATTAACAACTTTATTTTATATATATATATATATATATATATATATATATATATATATATATATATATATATATATCACTCTTCTAATTTAATAATAGAAATTTATCATATCTTTTGTTTTAAAACTCTACTCAAATATATCTTTGAAGATTTTTCTTATCTTTGTTTAAAGTTTATAGAATAGCAAGCTATTGATTTGATTAAGATAACACTTCTTCTTCAGCTTATTTGTTAACTGCTTTGGTAAAGTATCGCGAAAATTAAAATAAATTCCCGAAGCATATTTGCAGTGTAATTAATCTTAATATGCCACTAGATTAATTTGAATGACTTATTAAGTTTTTTATATTTTAATTACTTTCTTTTCTTTTTTTTAGGATTTAGGGTTTTAGAATTTTATTAAACAATTACAGTTACATTAAAGCTTCTTTCATATAAAAAATATATAAAAAATATATCAATTTATAATTATTTAATGACTAGTTTATTTAGATCAAAACTGATATACTTTATATTTTTTTAAATATAAATTATTTGATCACTTTATTGTTGATGTTAATTTTAACAAAAGATGACATGGATATAAATTTATAAGTTAAAGGTTGAATTAATAAAATTAATTTTTTATATGAAGTTATTGAGAATATTACTTTTACAAAGCGTTACATGTATATATTCACTATTATATAAATGTATTTTAACAATTATGTATATACTATCCTTGACTTGGAACAGGTAAGTGGGTGGTATCAGGAATACGAGGGTCTGACGTTTGCGACATTTCGGGGAGCTGGCCATGCAGTGCCATGTTTCAAACCGAGCAACTCACTCGCATTCTTCTCCTCCTTTCTTCATGCATATTCACCACCCTCTACTAAAGAATAATCAAGATTGTACATGGTGATCTTTGTGAAACCCCAAATAAGATTTTGCTTTTATCGCAACACTACTTGTTTGCCTCATCAACATGTTAAGCAACCTAGTACCTACAAATAATATATAATTAATGAATAAAAGAGTGTTCCTGGTTCCTGTTGACCGGATAATAGTTTTCTTTTTCCTTTTTCAATGAAACAAACTGAGCTGTTATAAGTAAAAAGAGAGCCTCAAATTTATTCTTATTCGCTGTAGTTAATTAGTAAATATCTTCAGTATTTCTTCCCTAATACTGCCTAACAATATGATCATTCGGACATACATTAATTATGGGAATATGAGCCTCAAACAACACTTCAAAGAACCCCCATGCGTAGAAGGGTGTGTTATGTGAAAAATGGAATAATATTTTAACGAAGTTGTTGAAAATTTCGCGTCTCAGTTTATTTTACAAGTAAAACTTAAATTCAATACTTAATATAATATCATAGTTTATCTGTATAAGATGTATATAACTCGAGGTGACATGGGTTTACGAGGATTTAAACTGTAAAATGAAATGTTATGAAGGCCATTTTTGTTCTTTGACGTACCACTCCACTGCATGTTTGCATGTTTGTTTCCGATTAGTTTATAGTAAAATTGATTCCAACCCACGATATGGGCATGGACATGGACATGAATCATAATCATTGATGAATTTAATAAGCTGCGTGAGAATATAGAGGGTGACGTGGTGGAAACGTAGTCCTGTTGAGTGAAACGCGGAGAAGCGAAGCAACAATGGAGACATCATATTATTCCACCACATCCCATCAAACATCGTTGTCTTATTCTCTCATTCTCTGCTCTGCTTCTGCTGGTACGTAGCAGTCGTAAAATGGAGAAATTTCAAGAAAGTAATGGTATTTAAACAGTACTAATGATGGAGTCTTATCATACAATTTAATAAAAATTATGAATTTTAATAAGAAATAGGAGAGTGAAGTAAGGAGGGATGTTCGGAAAAACATGAAATTACATTTAGTTGTTATGATTGTATTTGATTGAGAATAATTGAATATAACTGGATGTGTTATCATTAGTATCACATTCACATTGGTCAACTTCTAGTGCCACTTATTCTACTTGCTGATGATAAATCCAGTGACAACTGTTAAAAGACACGGAACACTGACAATATTGTACATGAAATTTTGTAAAATTGTGTCATCATTAATCTAAGCAAAAGTTTGTGCATCAAAGGGACCATTGCGGTTCCTTTTCCTTGAGGCACAGTGTATGTCTCATTATGCTCCACTTTGCTTCTATGAGCCAAGAATAAAATCTTTCTTACCACTTCACAAAGTATTGCCATGCTATTTTTGTCTCATGAAAGAACAAAGTTTAAATGTAAATCACAAGAGAGTTTTTTTTATACTCGCAAGATCTTGCGTGTTGTTTGGTATGTCATCATCAATCCAACGTGTTGAAGGTACATGCTAGAATATTCACTCACAAGAGTATTATCCAGAGCTTGAAATTATGACATTGCTGAGGCCACTTATAAGTGGACTGAATATGGGTCAAGAGTTTAAAATCTGTCCCTAAATAGAAGTTTTATTTCCATAAAGTTTGTTTACTTATGATGTAGACAAAATATATGGGTAAGTTTAGGGCAAGTTTCGCACCGATGTAATTTTTATCTAAAAATTCTTCAAATGATGTATTTTTTATTTAATTCTGAATATGGGTAAATGATGTCTCCCAGATATCATATCAATGTGAAGAAATAAATAAAATTATGAAAAGATAACACAATTTTAGTTTATTAGAGAAAATTCTGCAGTAGTCAATATTTGAATTAAGAAGTTAATTAAAATTGTCATAAAGGTGCACAATTTTATGGTGGTTAATATTATCCACCCATTCTTCTTCTTCTTCTTCTTCTATTTTTGGTGTGTGTTAGGTATGTTGTATTACTACTGTGTAAATAAATGTAAAGTTACAAAACTGACTATTTTATTTATTGATAAATATGTAATGGTTGAAATAAAACTAATATTAGAGATTTATATATTGAATTAAATTAAGAGTAAGTTTGATATTGAAAATAAAATTAAATTAAAATTTAATAATATATTATATTTAGCAAAATTAAGTATAAGTTGTATATTTGAATTTATTTACTAATATAGAAATAATTTAAAATAAAATTGAAATTTAGCAATAAAGTTAGAAAGAAAAATTTGAAAATATTATATAATTTTTTAAATAAATTTATTTTTAGTTTTTAAATTATATCTAGATAATTTTTCTTCACAATACCTAACCACTCTTCTATTCAAACTTCATATTTATTCAATTACTTAATCAGATACAATCTCATTTCATGTTAAATTAAAGTGTAATAAGGTTTCGGTCTCTTCATAATGATATTGTGTCTCACCATTTTGGGAATTTCAGATAAAAATTACACCACTTTAAAAAATTTGCCTAAGTTTAGTCATGATGTTTTGAATTTGGTAGAGGAAATTATGAATGGTTATAAATGTCTATTTGAGTAAACTATTGAACAATTTAGAAAGAGAAATAGAACAGTATTGATAAATATTAATTTAGAATACTATTAACATTAACTATGTACTTAAATAATTAAAATATATTTAAAACAAGGATTATCGATTTATAATACAGTAGTTGCGAAAAAGATACATTTATTTATGATAAACTGTTTAAGTAGTTTTTTATTACTTTTAAACACATAAATTGCATATTTTTTATTTATAGAAAAAATAACATAAGAAATCATTTAAAATATAAAAAATTAGTTAATGATGGTTTTATTAAAGTGTTTGGAAATAAACATAAAAATTAATAAATTTAGAAGAACAAAAATAAGTGGCATGCTTGTATATATCCAAATGAGAGAAGAAACATATATCCTCACTTTATGTAATATTTATTAATTAAACTTAAATACAATCAATCAATTTTATTTAGGGATGTGGGTTTGTTTTCAATAGTAATATATAATTATTATTTTTTAATACTTAATTATAGTGTTACTTATAACATATATGAATAAGGAGAGTTATGAGTAGTTGATGAAATTGAAGAGTTTATTTTGAGATTATATATTATACTTTATATTTTAATAAAAATATAAAAGTAGAGATATATCCTTTAAAATTCTATTGTACTCTTACTTCTTTTTTCTCTTAAAAGAAAACTAAAATATCATTTGTATCAGAATTAGTATCAGAATGTTGAAAGAGACAGCTTTGTACATGTTGTATAGATTTGTTTTGTACATGTTGTATAGATTTGTAGATAAGTCCATTTTTTATGAGAAAATTGTTGGTGCATCATCTTCGAAGAAAGTCTGTGACATCTTGGAAAAAATGTTCAATGGTGTCAATCGAGTTAAGTAGATGCGTCTTCAAACTCTACGAGGTGAGTTGTGGAGGTCATGAAGATGAAGGATTCAGAAGATGTATCTAGTTACATTACCTATGTTTATAGTCAATCAACTCAAACATAATGGAGAAATCCTCACAGATAAAAGGATTGTGATCATTGACTGTTGACTTTGAAAATGTTGTATGTGAAATCAAGGAGTTAAGAAATTTGGAAGAAATGACTAGATGATTTCGAGATCTTTCTTGAAGCACATAAACAACAAAAGAAGAAAAAGAAACAAGAAGCTCTAGAAGAAGTCTTACAAAAAAAAGATATCAAGAAGGACAAGGTGATGTATGCACAATACAACAGAGGACGACATGGAGGTCGCGATTATGATCGTAGCAATGAAGAGAGAAACAAACGAACTAGCAAAACTGGCATGGACGAGGCCACAATCCTAGAAAAGGTGTTCCTTCTAATCGTCCAAATGTTGAATGTTATGATGTGAAAAATATGGGCATTACACAAAGGATTGTTATGCCAAAAAGAAAGTAAAATAATATGCAAATTTAGTTGAGAAAGATGAAGAAACCTTATGATGGCCAATGAAGGCATAACTCTGGACAGTGACATGGTGTGGTATCTAGATAAAGAGGGACTATGTTTTTCCCAAAAGGATGGAAAAACCAAGTATTATGGAGGACGTCTAAGTATTATGGAGGACGTCTATTATCTTATCAGGACAACATCACCATTGCATCCTCTCATCAAGACAACTCAACTCAATTATTTCTTTTCCAACATTGTCACCATTCTATTTCCACTCAACTCTATTAAGTTTTTTCTAACACCTCACTTTCAAAACTTTCTTTTAGAGTAGTAGTGGTTGCCTCTATGTAAACTACACTCTTTTTTTAAATTTAAGTTAGTTTTAGGGTAAAAGTGAAGCATAATTGCGGTTAGTTCAATCAAAGTGTTTTATATGAGAAAAAGAAATGAATATAAAAATATTATAAAAGGGTAGCAACAAGAACGAATAAGCAAGAACGAAAAAACGAAGAAACAATAAATAAGAAACAAGAACAAGAAGATGCAAGAAAGAAGAAACAAGAATAAAAATGAAGCAATAACCAAGAATAAAGAAAGAAAAAGCAACAATTAAGAATTAAGAAAGAATAATCAAGAAAAAGAAAAAAAAACAATAATAAAAAGAAACAACAACCAACAGAAGCAAAAAAGATAAAAAAATAGATACGAAATAAGAACGAGAAGAAATAATAAAAAAGAAAAAAAAAATAAGAAGCAATAAGGAAAAAAAATGAAGAAATAAG
>Ga0209700_110046_pt1 | contig 10235 bp, 6 predicted proteins | sample SiratroredBW_FD_187528 | JGI IMG/M metagenome (GOLD analysis project Ga0209700, IMG submission 187528) | Root nodule microbial communities of legume samples collected from California, USA - Siratro red BW (SPAdes) (version 2) | ecosystem: Host-associated > Plants > Roots > Nodule | place: USA...
TTATCAAGACACACAATAAATCTCAGCAATTGTTTACAATGAAGAGTAGAATTTGTCGGAAAAGCTATACACAGTCTGAATTCTCATTTCAGGTAAAAATATCCTCAGAATACATTTTTATTATAATAATAATAATAATAATAATAATAATAATAATAATAATAATATTAAAACAAATGAAATTTTGTTGGTAACTTACTAGATAAAACTAATTGAAAAGTTTTATAAATTAACTTATTATTTATATTAATAAATAATTTTAAGTCTAACTTGTTTTTACAAAATCAATCTGTAAAATAAGAATTAATCTGAGACATGTACATTTCCACCAAACCTCTTTCAAATAAACTTTGATAATCTATTATCTTTACTTATATATAGTGTAAATTAATATTATCCGGAATCAAGTTTTATTATCTTATTCTTATTCATAAATCTTAAGAAGATTAATTTTATAACAAACTGTCGACGATGATATTTCAATCTGAATTCAAAGGGATAGTGCGTAAACGTGGGTGAATTTTGACCTCATTTTGATTCCGTACATGGAAATTGGGGAATTAAAATGACAAAATATATAGAAACATAGAGAACTAGCGATGACAGGAGATGCCATATCTATACCCATCGGAAGGACCCTATAGAGGAAAGGATCAGAAGACGACTACGGACAGACACCAGAAAATTTTGATATTTTATCAGGTGGATGATAACGAAAGACAAAATCACTGTCCTTTTTTCTTAGAGGGATTGATAACTTATGGTTTGGATTGGGGTTTGGTAGGTAGGGGACTCCCTCACCTGAAGCCCATCTCTTTTTAACAAGAATATAGAAAACATCATGCTTCCATGGACCACTTTGCTTATGCAATTACATGTACAATAATTGTAAGGTAAATACAAAAAGTGACCTCACTAGGTGGGCGACATTATGCCTTTTACAATATGGCCCATAGGTCGTACAAATTAATGGAGGGTCAAAGATCTTTCTTACGCTTTACATGCCTCCATCATATATACCTTTCAAGAGAAAACTCATGCGATATTATGACTGTGATAGATCATGGATTCAATTCTGATGGTTAAGGATCAATATAACGTCACCAGCGTGGTTAATCAATGTTGTCGTCAACAGTGTATGTCATTCAGTTTTGTGAGTTCAACCACCTCATTAAAGTACAAATCCTAATTCTTAACAACATCTTCCTAATCAATGCACGAAAGTGTATATTGTCACATTTCCTTAAATACTTTTGATTCTTAAATCAATGTCATTGTTTATGCTTTAGAGCTTTTAGAACACTGATTAACATATTTTATTTTTTTCACAGGTAAGTCTGGCTGTAAGAAAATCTAACATAGAGACCCACATATTCTGTCTCTAAAATCAATTGTCTCCGTTGATTTGTATGATATAAATGACTATAAGGTAAATGTAATAATGCACGGAAATAATAAAGGTTTTGAATGACATGCTTTTATTCTTGGATTTTTATGATACATTTTGCACTTAGGAAAAATAAACTTTGGATTTATTTTAATTAATATATTCTGCAGTAGAAAAAAATCATAAAATGTTTAAATATTCATCTCTAATAGTACAGTCTTGTGTATATATGACAGGAGACAAAAAAATGTTAATATCTATATATTAGTAAAAGTCACATTGAATAAAAATAAAAAAGTTAAAGTAATATATAAAAAAGAAGACTTACAAATTTAATATTTTAAGATTTTAAATTAAAGACGACGTTATTTTATTATATGAATATGACTCTTGTCTTATTGTTTGAAATCTTTTAGTATTTTTTTTTAAATTTTTTTATCCAGTAATATTATAGATATTCAAATATTAGTTTAAGTTTCATATTAAATAGAAATAAAAAAATTGAATGAGGTCAATTTTGTTTAGAACCAATTTAGTTTTAAATAAGTTCACTTAGATTCAACTTTGAAACAGTTCGGTTTTTTTTTGAACTGATGTTTTTTTTGCAAAACCCTAGCTAAAATCATCATGAGAACAAAGGCCTGACATGGAATCTATGGTAATGACGACCACCAAGCAAGTAAAAACACAAAACGAAAAAAAGAGTCAGGGATAAACCAGCCAAAAGTAAAAAACAAAGCAACATATAACATCTAAGGAACAAACACGAAACTAATTACCAAATGTTAGAAACTCAATGGAATCTAAACTACTGCATTGAGACCTGCGAGTTAGAGAAGAAAAATATTTCTTAGTAAAATAGAGTGCAAGTTAGTATGGGATAGGCTCAAACAGAATCATAATTAGGGGTTTCAAACTCTCGTGTTCTATGGTTCTATTAGGAAACTTGGTCAAGAAAAAAGAATCGATATTTAGCCTCAACGCCTATGTACCCTTGAGTTCTGTCATTTCTATAAGGGAGTTTCTAACTCTGACATTCCAAACTTCGAAATAGGAGCATAATGGTTACAACTTTAAGACAAATAACTAAATAAGAGAAAACCCGAGGTGGTGAATATTCACTCCATCAAAACCCTACATCGATTGCGCAAATAAAAAGTGATGCCGGAGGATAAAAAGGAAGACTACACTGTAGACTGGGCCAAGATCTACGAGAGCTGCACGAAGAGTGGGACAAAGGTAACAGAAATCTTTGGGAAAGACAAAAGATGAGTTGAGATAAAAAAAATAAATAAAAAACATGAAAATTTTAGATTGAAGAATTAGAGAGTGAAATTTACTATATATATATATATATATATATATATATATATATATATATATATATATATTATGTTTATACTTTAGTACTAATTACATCATATACTATTTGTCATTTGTCAACGTTAGTGAAATTTACTATATAAAGTGTAAATAATGAAAATTGAAACTATTATGAGATTGGAAGGACTATTTTCTGAATGATCAAATTAGTTAGAAATTTAATTTAATTAATCTTTTTATACATATCACATGTCTATATCTTTAAGAGTGTGTTTGCATATGTGCAAGAAGAATGAAATGCAAAAAGTGCAAATTTCAACAAATAAAATAGTAATTTATTATCAAAATCGAGAAATATAAGAGTGAAAATTTTTTCTTCACTGATAACTAAGATTTACGAAGAAATTATACAGTACCTAATAAAATAATAATAAATTTAATTAAATTATAAAATAATAATAATAATATAATAACTTAAAAAATATTAATATTAATTTTATAAAATAATAATAATATAAGATAATTATTAATAATATTAATATATAAAAAATGAAAATATTAAAATATTAAAAATAATAATTATAATAATAAAAATTATAAAATGATAAATAATAATTATAATAATGAAAATAATAAAATTATATTAAAATATTTTTAATTATATTTTATTTTTAATTATAATAATCAATTTATAATTTTATAATTTATATATTAAAAATATTAAAATATTTATTATATCTATTACATCATTCACAAATTTTCTTCTGAAATCGTACTATTTCTCTTAATCCAAACAATTTAACTTTCTACACACTTTTATCTCAAATCAACTCAAATCTACTCCCTCAAATCCTTTCCCTAATACAAACACTCTAATATAAAAGATAATCCTCCTTCAAAGGCAAAATAAGACCACACTGGTTACGCAACTCTCATCTAAATATTTACCAGAATGTTTAACTCTTATTCATATATGATCTTAGTGGTATAAAGTTAATTAACTAATATAAACTAGGTTAAATAAAAATAATTTACTTAAAAATATAAATTAAAAATATATAATATTTAATCATTTGCAAAGGAATTAGTGGGTACATGCACTATTAATTGATGCAAAATTATATATTTTAAAATAAATTATGAATTTAAGTTAATGTATACAATTCTTATATAGAATAATAAAATATATTATTAACTATTCAACATATTTTCAGATACTTTCTTTTACTTTTCCTTAAGAATGCGCATATTTTTCTAAGAAATTACAATAATTTAAACTATTTTACAACTATTTTACAAGTTTAGTTAACTATAGACAAACTGAATAATAATATCATAATTTAATATTATTCTTAATATGAATGACAACAAATAAAAAAAAGTTATTGTTTATTTTTTTTATCATAATTGTAACAATATTTTAAAATTTATAATAGAACTTAATTTCTAAAAGTATCTATTTTTTAAATTTATTATATATTTTTTTTTACTCTTATCTTTTTCACTTAAGTATTAAAGTATTATTCATTAGTGGTCTTTCTTTTAGTAGTCAAATAACCTTGTCACGATCAAATGAACAACTCAACACACAAGTTAATCATTCTTAATAACTTATATAAAAATGCTTTACTTTATTTTTACTAGAATATTTAATGTCCAAAGTAAGATATCTTGATAATTTTTTCCAAAGCCACATAAGTTTGGTGTTTACATGAAGTCAAAGCTCTTCTAAGGATAAGATGGATGCATTCTTAGTCATCAATAGCCTAAAAACTCAAGTGAAAAAAAAAAAAAGTTGATGAAAATGTTTCTACCAACTTGATAACCATTTAACAGAAGAACGTAAAAATACAAAAAAAAAAAAAAAAAAAAAAAAAAAAAAAAAAAAAGACTAATATAAGAATTCAACTTTTTTAGTTACAAAAAAGGCAGTTAATGATATGGGGCACATAAGAGATAAAATAAAGAGGAGGTATCCAAATACAAACTAAAATCTCTCATATGAAAACCTAAAAAAGAATACAACAATTTAATGGTGATTCCAATCTAGGTGACCAGGCACAATTTGATTATCACATAACTTTGTTCGTTTAACGAGCTAAATCCCATGTAGCCCCATCACCTCTATAAGGGCCAAGTTGTTGGCAACTCCATTAGCACATGGAGTGAAATCCTTAGACTTTAATTTAAATGTTCAATGTCAAACTCAACCCACTATATACTATATAAATAAATCAACTATGGTAGTTCACACTCAATAATAAGAAATAATGATTGATTTTCATATACCTCTATGAAGGAAAACTTGTTATTCTCATCAAACTACTACATATTACGAGTCTTAAGATTATAACGATAACCATACATTATGTTGTAGCATTAACTGGACAAGTTTATAAAAAAATGATGAAAAAGTTTACCACATAGATCCCATAAATAAAAAAGACAAAAGTTATAAAGAATTTGAGAATGTAGAGAATCAAACACATGAGAAATCTAACATGGTTCGATTAGAGTTTTAGTGAACTTCAACCTATGTTTATGGACAAAATTTACTAAGAACAAATTTTTTTACCTCTCACGAGTTATAGAAACAACTTAACAAATTACAACTCAATTGTTACTCTCTCAATATGTTACATCATGCTTTACATAAGGGGCTTATTTATACAACACGACATTAACTAACTCTTCGTGAATTATGTTATATCATGTAGCGAAACATGTGACACATGGAACATGTATTTTACTGATGTTCTAAATGTTGTTTTTAACTATTTATATAACATTTGTTTTTAATGTTGGGTAATTTACTAAATAGTCAAAGGATCAGTGTTTAGGAAATTTCCTTATGAATTTCATGTCAGAGGAATCGGTATGAATGATTTTTATATGTGCATCAATTATGAGTAGTTACGGATATTGTATGTTTTTACTAAATTCAAAATATGAATGAGGGAGATAGATGAAGTTCAATCCCAAAGTTATTCTAGATCTTTTAAACCACTTTTGATACTCGTTAATTTATTTTGCAATTGCTCTTTTATGTCTGTATGTTATTTAAACCAAAGCATTATCAAATCATCCTTAAAATTTTATTTGCTTAGTGAGTAGTGAAAACTGAGATTTTTAAGCAAAACTGTTTTATGTGGGATCGACATTCGTATTTTAAAAATCTATATTACTTTTGACTCAGTACACTTGCCGAAATAGGTCAACAAGTTTTTGACACTGTTGTCGGGGAACAGTTTTTGTTTTTAAATTTTGGAACATAACTCGTTAAGTATTGTGAATAATTTTTCTTTGATTTCTTGTGTTTTATTTATTTTTAAATTATTGTGCGTTAATTCTTGCTTAAGTTGTTTTTGATTTATGATATTGAGAAGACATGTTCCTGAAGATAAATTAGAATTTGATTTAGAAATTGAAAGAGCAGCTAGGAGGAATCAGAGCAGGAAGAGAACAGAACAACAAAGTCAAACAAGAGAAGAATTCTCTACGACCTTTGACAGAGATACTCAAGTGATACAAGAAGAGGTCAGTATGGCTGAGGACAGGATTCCCCCACCAAGAAGGACTCTTGGAGATATGCCCTACAACAAGGCCCAAGACACTTCTCCAGCATAGCAATACCGACCACCACTAAAACACTGGACATGAAGCCAACCTTCTCGAATTTGATTAACAGTCATCAGTTTACTGGGCTGGATAATAAAAATCCAACACACATTTGTTCACTTTCTATGAGCTGGTAGGGACTATGGGATTTGAAGAGGGTGGCACTGAGGTTGTTTATTTGCGATTGTTTTCGTTCTCTTTGGCGGGCAAAGCAAAAGAATGACTCAAATCTCATCCAAATCAAAGTTTGACAAGTTGGAATATTGTAGAGGAAAAATTTCTACATAAATTTTTTCCACTCTCTCGTTACATCAAGGAAAAATCGAACATCTCTACTTTCAGACAAGGGCTAGATGGAGCATTCTGTGAAGCTTGGGAACTGTTCAAAGTGATGTTGAGAAAATGCCCAAATCATGGTTTTAAGGATATTACCCAACTGAGCATTTTCCACAATGGTCTGAGGGCTGACACAAAGATGATATCAGATGCAGCAGCTGGAGGTACAATGATGGCGGTAGATGTAGAGCAGGCAACAAAAATTATTGATGCTCTTGCTTATGCAGATTATCAAGCTCAACATGATAGACAAACAATGCAACAAAAGAAGGGGATGCTTGATCTCAATACTACAGATGTCCTTCTAGCTCAAAATAAAATCTTAACTCAGCAGATAGAAGCACTAACAAAACAGATGACAAAGTAGCCTCAACAATTACAAGTTGTGCAGTCTTTCCAAAATCAAAGTCAATCTATGAGCTGTGATTTTTGTGGAGGTAATCATCTTAATGGGCAGTGTTCTTATCAGATTAATCCTCCATAGGAAGAGGTTAATTATATGGCCAATCAAGGAAGGCAAGGAAGGTTCTTAGGTAACTATCAGAATAATAAAGGCTTTGGATGGAAACAGGATGCAAATCTATCTAACAGGCAACCTCCTTATTAGCAGCAACAACAAATTCCTTCAACTCATGATATGATAACCAAATTGGAGGAAACCTTGGAGAAATTCATGCAAGCTTCTATGGCCAATCAGAAAAATACTGAAGCTTCTATCATAAATCTTGAGACACAGGTGGGACAGTTAGCAAAACAATTAGCAGATCAACAAGGGAGTCAATTCTCAGCCAACACACAAACCAGTCCAAAGGAGCATTGCAATTCTATCACTATTAGGAGTGGGAAAGTTGTAGGAGAAGGCATTGGTGATAATCTTGTTGGGAGAGAGATGAGAGTTGAGGAAGAAAAAATTAAGAGTGAGGGAGAAAAGGAGAAGAATAGAGAGAAAAGTGAGAGTAGTGATGGAAAAAGAGAGAAAAATAAAAAGAGTGAAAATCAAGTGAGAAGTTCTCCTTTAAAAAATGTTGCTTCTTTAAAAGATGTACCTAATCCACGTGTTCTCTCAAGGAGGAGTAAAGAGAGACTCTGGCTAGATTCCTTGACATTCTAAAAAGGCTTCAAATCAACATGCCCTTCACTGAAGCTTTAGAGCAAATGCCTATTTATTCCAGATTTATGAAAGAATTTTTGACCAAGAAGAGAAAATTTCCTGAGCAAGAGACACTTGAATTAGAAGTTGGATGCAGTGCTATTATTCAGAAATCTTTGCCATAAAAATCTAGAGATCCATAAAGTTTTACTTTGCCTGTCACCATAGAAAATCTTACAGTGAGAAGAGCTTTATTAAATCTTGGAGCAAACATCAACCTTATACCTCTCTCTATACTGAAGAAGATTGGAGAGGTTGAAGTGAAACCTATAAGAGTGACTCTATAGCTAGCTGATAGATCTATAAAATATCCTTATAGGATTGTTGAAGACTTAATAGTAAATGTTGACAAATTCTTATTCCGAGTTAATTTTGTGGTCATGAACACGGAGGAGATGTATAAATTTATTACTGCTAAAGTTTAGTGATAGAAATACATAGTGTTTCCATCACCCACTTGACTGAGACAACCAACTTGTTTAATCAAAGATTCTAACAGAAACTATAGAAGTCCAAATAAAGATGTGTATTTGATGAATTAGTGTTGCTTAAAACAAAGATGCTGACTCCAAGAGATAAATTCTGTTCAGATGGTGCAATCAAAGACATCACTGGAGACAAGAGTACAAAAGAGATGTGTGTTGGTTGAAAAATAACCAATATTGCTGAGTCCACTTTGCATGAATCAAATGTTTCATCTGAATTATTTTAATAGTACATATTATGAGCTCACAAGATTCATTATTCAGTAGTTTAATAGGTTGTCTTTTACTTATTATGATAACAATCTATCAGGATTTCTAATATCTTTGTCAGAACCAAATCCCCTCCCATTCCAATAGAGAATGACATGAATTTAACTCTCAAAATGCTGCTACACTCTGAAAAATGAAGTAAAATCAACAATTCTAGTTTTAACTTCAAAACTTATTGTACATATACACATATTTTATCACATATACACATATAACTCTGAAAAATGAAGTAAAATGTTCTAACCCGAGTCCCTCTTCTGCTTTGCAAGGAGCTGGTCCTTCTTTAATTCCAGGCTCAATGCAAAACTCACCTGTAGGTGGTTTCCCAGGTCCCCATTTACCCCCACAGCAGCAGCAGCAGCAACTCCTTCAACAGCCCACATTAAGTGCAAATGCTTTACTGCAACAAAATCATTCACAGGGTTCCCAAGGAAATCAAGCCCTACAGCAGCAGCAGATGATCCAGCAACTGGTGCAGGAAATGTCAAATAACAATGGGGGAATGCAATCACAGTCTCTTGGTGGACCCAATGCAAACGGGAATATGGCAAAAAATGCACTGGGTTTTGGGGGCCATGCTCCATCCTTAAGTGGAGGTTCTGTCAATGTTCCAGGAAACAATGGACCCATATCAAGGAATAATAGCTTCAAAACAGCTTCAAACAGTGATTCTTCTGCAGCTGGTGGCAACAATGGATTCAACCCAAGAACATCTGATATGCCACAAAGTCTACATTTAACAGTGATCTTGATGATAACATGAGTTTTGGCTGGAAGGCATGACTAACACAACTGGGCCATGTAATTGGCATATCTTGTTGAAGTGTTTATTTTATTATCATTGTACAGGATACTTTCAATAGATGCTGTTTTTTTCCTGGTTTTCAGTGTCATAATTTTTCTTGATGGAATTTGTTTGGATTTGAACTCGAGTAGGTATTTAGAGATTTTATTTGAGGGTTTTCGTTCTGCAAGAATCTATTGGACTGTGACAGTAAGCATTTTATACGGCACTTACATTTCTTATCTAATAAGCTTAATCAAATGCCACTGGCAGCATCGTTACCTGCTACAATACCAAGCAAGAAGACCATCATCCATAACTATAACTCTCTTCAGCGTTTCAAGTACTTACTGCAAAACAGAAGAAAAGTGAGATTAACGAGGGTTGGATTGCTGGAAAAATGAAACCAACCGGTAATGACAGTTAATTTTAAGGAAAGAAAGAAAGGAAAAGAGGATGAAAAATAATGTAATTTGGATTGAAAGAAAAAAAATGTCAAAATAAGTGAAAACTTTGTAGTAAATTTGTTGATATAACAGAAAAAATATTATATAATATAATGATTTACTTTAATATTTAAAAAGTTTAGATGTTCGGATAATGACAAATAATACAAATAGAAAAATTATATAGATTTGATTGATGAGATAGAAAAAGATTAAAATAAAATATAATAAATTACAAAAATATCTTTGAATTTTAATAAGAATAATTATAAATTAAAATTGAAATATCATTATTGTGAAATTATTGAAATATGAAATAAAAATAATATTAAAAATTTATTTAAATTTTAAAATTGAATATATATATATATATATATATATATATATATATATATATATATATATATATATATATATATATATATATATATATATA
>Ga0209700_110047_pt1 | contig 10234 bp, 11 predicted proteins | sample SiratroredBW_FD_187528 | JGI IMG/M metagenome (GOLD analysis project Ga0209700, IMG submission 187528) | Root nodule microbial communities of legume samples collected from California, USA - Siratro red BW (SPAdes) (version 2) | ecosystem: Host-associated > Plants > Roots > Nodule | place: USA...
TACATGTGGTTGCTCTGTTTGATGGTTATTATGATATCCTGAGGTCCATCCCTTGTCTCTTTGATTTAAAAAATAAATAAAAATAATAATAATAATAATAATAATAATAATAATAAATTATAAAACATTTTCCAATTTTCGAGGAACGAACCAAATGCTTTCTAAAATTTAATAAATTAATAGTTCTTGAAAAAATATCAAAAATATAAATTTTCAAAACAAAAAAGGGAAAAAGGTTTCAAAACAATCCTAAAATAATAAAGATAAAACATCTTCAAAAATAATAAAAATGAGATAAATATAAAACCATGTCTTTTCGATAATAAATATAAAAAACTTTTTTTTATGAAAATAAGGTAATAGAAACAAGTTTTTCGAAAATAAAATATAAAGACAATTTAAAATATGAAAAAATAGTTATTTTTTTCGAAAATAATGAATAAAAAATTAAAAAGGATATGTTTTTTTAAAGTATAAAAACAATTTCTTTAAGATAATAAAAAACAGTTCCTTTCTCAAATTAAAATATAAATAGTTTTTTAATAAACCTTTTTAAATATAAAAAAATAGTTTTATCTCGAGTTTCCTTTAAATAAACAATTATCAAGAGAAAAAAATAATAAAATAGAAAATAATTAAAAAAATTATATAAAATAAATTGCCAAAAATAAAAGAAAATGTTCATAAGCTAAAAAATATCAAACGTCATCCAACAAATTTTTTAAATAGAACTACGTGTACCCTGATTTTCAATCATATATAGAGATACGTAGGGCCAAGGTCAAGCATTGTCGGACCCAAATAAATAAAAAAATATATATGTTTGTTTGTTTTATTTTTGTTTTTTATTTTTATCCGCCTAATTATTATTTATTGTTATGATTTTTATAAGCATGTTTTCTTGTTTGTTTTGTTTTTTTATATATTTGTTTGTTTTGTCTTTAGTCTCATTATTATTGTTATTATTTGGGAAAAAATGATATTTTTTAAAACCACACTTATTTTATTCATTTGATTAAGGGTTACCGTCTTAGGACGGGTGTTGTGGGGTGCTAATACCTTCCCCACACGTAACTGACTCCCGAATCTTTGAATCTGGTTCGTAGATATTTTCATTTGCTTTTTCTATGGTTTTCCATAATAAACTATGGTGGCGACTCCAATCTCAATTTAAATATTTTTAAAAATTATTTTTTGATCGCCCCGTCGTGATCCCGGTTGCGACAAACATCACAATATTATTGACGAATTTTCTCTTTAAACCATTTCAAAAACGTCTTGTTATGCTCAGTCAACAACCATTTCTCATTTGCACGGGTGTTCATTGACTTTAACAACATTTTGTGTGCATATATGTAGGGAAGAACATGATCAGTATTTGTCAAAATATACAAGTATGCTTGGAGTACATGTTGTTGATCTTTTCAAACTATCCTCACACCTCGTATGCCTTTGCCTTCTTGTCTTCCTTCATATCGAGACCTCGGGACACATATAGCATCTACCTCTTGACATATACGTGGTACAAAACTCAATTGCTTCCTCTCCTATATATCTCTCAACAATAGATGCTTCTGGTCGATATGGATTCTTCACATACCCTTTGAAAATCTTCATGCATCGTTCAATTAGGTACATCCATCGTAAAAACACAAGACCACATATTCTAATTTCTCTCATGAGATGAATAATTAAATGAACCATGATACCAAAAAATGAAGGAGGAAAGTACATCTCTAGTTGACACAAGAGAATGATGGCTTCATTTTTTAACTCATCCAACCTCATAGGATCAATTACTTTCCTACAAATAGCATTGAAGAATAGGCAAAGACGAGTAATGACTTGTCTAACATTTTTTGGCAGAATTCCATGAATAGCAACTGGGAGAAGGTCTTGCATCAGAACATGACAATCATGAGATTTTAAGCTCATAAGTTTCAAATCTTCCATTGATACGAGACTTTTGATATTCGAAGAGTATCCTTATGGTACTTTAATTCCTCGCAAACACCCATAGAAACTGATCTTTTCAGATTTTGACAAAGTGTGACAAGCTGGTGGTAAGTACGTTCGTTTACCATGAGGTTGTGGTTTTAAATCCAATCGAACACCCATCTCAACCAGATCTTTACGAGCATTTATTGCATCCTTTGTCTTTCCTTTGATATTTAGCAACGTCCCAATTATACTATCACGAACATTTTTTCCACATGCATTACATTTATGCAATGTCTAACATCTAACTTTAAAAATATGGAAGTTCACAAAATATTGATTTCTTCTTCCAAATGTTTTTCACACCACTATGCTTGAGGGTTTTCCCATAAGTGACTTCAACCTGACACACTCGATTATAGACTTCCTCACTAGTTAAAGGTGGAGGTGTTGTTTTGTCTTCCTGACAACCATTAAAAGCTTTTTCCAACCTGCTGTAAGGGTGATTATGTTTCAAAAACCTTCGATGACCAATGTAACATGTCTTCCTCCCATGTTTTAGCTGATGGTAACTTGTTTGTGTTCTCTCCACATATCGGGCAAGCACGATGTCCTTTAACACTATAACCACTTAGATTTCCATATGCCGAGAAATCATAATCGTGCAAAATAACAATGCTCGTAAATTGAAATTGACCTCTTCATATGCATTAAAAACCTCGACGCCTTCATCCCATAACAACCTCAAGTCCTCTATCAAAGGACTTAGATAAACATCTATGTCATTTCCAGGTTGCCTTGGTCCTGATATCATCATAGACAACATTATATAGTTTCTCTTCATGCACAACCAATACGGCAAATTATAAATAATTAGCAAAACAGGCCATGAACTATGTTTGCTACTTAAGTTACCATATGGATTCATTCCATCAGTTGCAAGATCAAGTCTGAGATTTCTTGGATCACTTCCAAATTCAGGATACAAAGAATCGATTTTCTTCCACTGTGGTGAATCGGCAGCATGTTGTAACATCCCATCACATTTTCTTCCTCTTGCATGTCATGTCAAGTTTTTTGCATCCTTAACATTGCCAAAAAAACATTTTAATCGTGGTATGATTGGAAGATACCACAATACTTTTACAAGAGGACCCTTTTTTATGTCATCTTCATCCTCGTCATCCTTTACTTTGTACCTTGATACCCCGCATCAAGGACACTTATGCAATCCTTCAAACTCTTTTCTATACAATAAACAATCATTTGGACAAGCATGTATTTTTCGATACTTCATACCCATTGGACATAATATCTTCTTAGCCTCATAGTGACTGGTCAGCAATGTGTTATCTTGGGGAAGTAATTGATGCAACAATTCCAACAATTCAGTAAAGCTTCTATCAGTCCACCCATTTCTTGCCTTGATATTAAACAATCGTAATACTGCTGACAAACGTGAAAAACTTGAACAACCGGGATACAATTCTGTTACTGAATCATCTTTCAACGAATCATACATATGTGCTCGGTGGAAACTATCTTCTCCAACATCAGGAATCATGTCTTCCATGCAATCCTCAGAATATGTATTAGAATGTTGAGATTTAGTCTCAGATACATTAGGTAAGTTCAGAACTTCGCCATGCCAAGTCCATGTTGTATAATTCTTGAAGAAACCATCACATAGAATATGCTCTCCTATCAAATGAATATGTAGTCTTTTTCCATTCAAACAATTTACACACGGACAATAATATCTTCTATTTATTGCCACCCCATTCTGTTTAGCATATTCTAAAAACTCTTCAACACCATTCTCGCACACATCACTGATTCGAGGTTCAAATATCTAACTTCGATCCATGACTACCCAGAATAAAAGCATTTTATATATACTATATAATGCAACAATCAAAAAACAAAATCGTTAAGGATCTAACATCCTTGGACTCAATACAAACAGGACTCAATACAAATTGTCGAGGATCGAACATCCACGGACTCAATGCTAACACGCTCTCACTATATATATATATATATATATATATATATATATATATTCAATACACAACAAGCAATCCAATTTCAAAATTATTCCAAGCATACAAATTGCCAAGGATCGAACATCCTTGGACTCAGTACCCAAACGCGCAATACAACTATAAAAGCATACACAAAATACATTTCAATACTTCTAACAATTATAATTATATACATACAACATTTCAAACATATCAAGCAAACAACATACCTCTGTAGAGTAGTGGAGACACACGGTGCAAAGAACGTAGTGGGAACGCAAGGCGTTGAGAACCAATTCCTCCCAATTCGTGGTAAATGAAACACAAAATACTATCAAAATCAATAAATGGAACAACAAACTTAATGAAAAACAAATACCAAAACAAAAGAGAGAGAGAGCCAACCAAGAGAGAGCGCCAACCGAGAGAGAGCCAACCGAGAGGGAGACAATGGAACTTCTTCGCAAAGAAAATGTCAACGTAGACCACAGAGAATGCAAGAGAACTTCTTCACAAGAGATAACACGAGAGAACCCGAGAGAGAATGAGAGAGAGCCAACATGAGAGAGAACGAGAGAGAGCCGACATGAGAGAACGCCAGGCGAACCAAGCTTCAACAATGGTGAACAGTGAGAGAGAACGCGCGAGAGAACAGTGCACAAGAAGACCTCAAAAGCGTGGAAGGAAAAATGAGGCGGGTAGTGTTGAAATAAGTGATACAATGTCGGTTAAGAAAGCTCCAACCAACGTTGATCACTGTAACGTAGTTAAGAATTTTAGAACCGATGTTAAGTGACAACCTTAAACCCCAAATTCTGGAGCTAAACATATCACGTTGATTAACAAGGATTCTAACTGATGTTATTATCTAGCTTCCTATATGAAAAAGATAAGATAATATATTTGAATTTGTCGTCTTAATATCACATCGGTTATAGACATTGTAACTGACGTGATATATTCTACTGAAATGAGACTTTTCTAAATTCTTTTAAAAAATTTATTTAGGTGACGCTCACATCGGTTCCCAGAATTTGAGCCGACGTCATATATACAAGGCATTACAGGTTTTATAAACGTTTTTATTTTAAATGTTATCCAGAGATATTCATCATCGGTTTTTTTGAATAACCGATGTTATATTATCCAAATATTTACAAAAATGCCACCGCATTTTTGACTACGTCGGTTTCTTGTTTAACCGTCCTTAAACGGTGACGTTGAACATGGTTTTTGTACTAGTGAATCACTTTGTTAGCCGCTTCAGCTTGACCATTCGTTTGGGGATGCTGCACAGAACTAGTGACGTGCTTAATCCCTAACTTGGCGAAGAAAGATTCCAATTTTCTGTATACGAACTGCCATCGATTATTGGTTATGACTGTATGGGGAACGCCAAACCTACATATTAATTTTCCATATAAAGCTTTGAACATTGGTGGTTGTGATCTTGGCAAGAGGCTCAGCTTCTACCCATTTGGTAAAGTAATCTACCACCATAATTAAAACTCGACATTGGCCAGTTGCTGGCGGGAAAGGTCCCACTATATCCATTCCCCATTAAGCGAAAGGCCAATGAGCGCTGATGGCTTGTAGATTAGTAGGCGGCTGATATCTTACATTTCTTCACATATTCTGCACATTCTTGGCAGACGGGTGGCCAGTAATACCCGGCCCGGATCACCCTAGCGGCTAAAGTCTTATGGCCACAATGCATCCCGCAAACACCATTATGTAACTCATTCATTACATATTTAGATTGTTCTTATATAAGTCTTCACTGATAAAGACATAACGAGCAGCCTTCTTTGCTAAAGCTTTGTCCGATATGGCTTCTCCCTTCATCAAGGCTTTTAACACTTGGATGATGGGCATTCGCCAATTCTCGATTGTTTCGACGTTCATGCAATCTACTTCAGTCACGGTCGGACTAGTGATGGTAAGTTGGATGATAGTGTCAAACTTCCCTTTTCCCTTTCCCAACGCAAGTTTCGACGGCATGTCTGCCCGTGCATTCTTGCAACTGGGAAGTAGGGTGGCTACCTTCTGGTAGTACTTTGTCAGCAATGGGCCCTTTACCTGAAATGTGTCGTTTAGCTGTTCGACGGTTAACAGTGAGTCGGTCAGGCATCTCACCTGCCTGGCTCCCATATCTTCAGCCAAACATAGATCGGCAATAATCGCCTCGTATTCAGCCTGATTATTCGATGCTTTAAAGTTAAAGCGTAGGGATTGCTCAACTTTAATCCTGGACGGGCTTTCCAAAACAACTCCTGCTCTGCATTGCTTATTGTTGGATGACCCGTCAACATACAACATCCATAAGGTCTGGTGCTCTTGGGTTTGAAGTTCTGATGCAAAGTCAGCCAAACACTGGGCTTTGATAGACCCTCTTGGTTCGAACTTCAACCCAAATTTCGATAGTTCAACCGACCAGGATATCATGCGTCCGGCCAGCTCGGGCTTCAATAAAGTCTTTCCGACACGATAATCAGTTTTAACGTGATGGGGTGACTCTGAAAATAAGGCCTAAGCCTTCGAGCGGCATACACTACGGCCAATGCGGCCTTTTCTATCAACTAATACCTGGTCTCAGCGTCTTGCAATGCTCTTCCTGCAAAATAAACTAGTTTTTTACCTTCTTGTTGTACCAAGGCAGCACTGATGGTGCTTTCAGAGACAAAGATGTACAGAAGGAGTTTACTTCCCAGAGTTGGTTTCTGCAAGATGGGGGTTGATGAAACTGCCGCCTTTACTGCTTCAAAAGTTGCTTCACATTCGTTACTCCATTCGAACTTGTTGGCTTTCTTCAGCATTTTCACAATCGACCTTATCTTTTCTACCAATCTGTGCAGAAACTGAGATAGGGAAGTCAGCCTGCCCACCAGGCTTTGTACTTCTTTTAAGGTTGTCAGGCTTCACATGTCGAGGATGGCCGAACACTTATCAGGGTTGGTCTCTATTCCCCTGTGGGTCAGCATGAAACCTAGGAGCTTTCCCCCTTCAACCCCGAATACGCATTTCGTCGAGTTCAAGCGTATGCCAAACCGTCGAAGTCGTCCAAATACTTCTGTCAAGTTGATAAGATGTTGACCAAACGTATCAGATTTTACCACCATCCCATCTACATATACTTCCATGTTTCGGCCGATTTGATTCTTGAATATACGATCCATCAACCTTTGGTATGTGGCTCCTGCATTCTTTAAATCGAAAGGCATGACCTGGTAGCAATAATTCGAGGTCTTTGTGATGAATGTTGTCTTCGCCACATCCTTGTTATACATTTGAATTTGATTGTATCTGGAAAATGCATCTAGAAAACTAAGCACCTTGTTGTCGGCCGCTTCATCTACTAAGTGGACGATACTGGGTAGTGGGTATGCATCTTTTGGACAGGCTTTGTTCAGATTCGTATAGTCAACGTACATCCGCCATTATCCGCTGCTCTTTTTAACCAATACCACATTGGCCAACCATGTAGTGTATTGGATTTCCCTGATAAATTGTGCCTCTAGCTACTTTTGTACCTCCTTTGTTGTGGCCATTCTTTTTTCCTTCCCCATTCTTCTCTTTTTCTGAGCTACTGGCCGAGCTTCTCTACATACGAACAACTTATGGGACATCACCCGAGGGTTGATGCCTCGCATGTCCTCGGTCGTCCATGCAAAAAGATCTTTGTTTTTTGTTAACAACTGGGTTATCTTCTCGACCTCTTCTTTGGTCATGATTCCTCTTAACCAAGTATTCTGGCCTTCTCCTGCCAACTGCCACTCGATGACATCATTACTCGGCTTTATCCTAACCTCATCATTGATCCTAGGATCTAGGTCAGTTAGTGCGACCATTCTCTGGTTGACGTTTCTCTTTACTGTTGTCTCAGTTGGCTGACGTGATTTGATGAGGTTTGCTGGTTGCGAACTGGGCTACAAATTTGGCCTTTAGGGTTGCAGAAGAGTCTATTTACCCAGGGGGTATTCGGGTAAACCAACTGAGTGCAACTCCTCTAAGAGAAGTTGGAAAGACCTTACAGTATATGTAGCCATCCGTGGTGAGCAAAGTCAACTGAGAAACGTACATGGCGATGTGCTTGTCCGGATCTGTCGTGTCGTTGTACTTGTCCAATGTAGGATTGTTCTAGTTAGGCGGCAACAGCTGGGTTGCCAGTATTTCGTCAGTAAACGGGAACTGGCCGCATGAGTCATCAACGAGACGTGATGTCTCATCCCGCTCCTCCCGACAAGAAAACTCCCTCTGATGTTCCTGTCGGCGTTCTTCTCTACAGCCGGCTGACTGCGTACCTTTTCGCTCATGCGGTCGGGGTTCTTCTATTCGTCCTTCTTGCCAACAACCTTGGCCTTCCTCGTGAACCTTTTTGTTGTGTTGCTCTTTCTCCATTCTCTCGAGCCTTTGTTGCAACCTTTCATTTTCCTCTCGAAGGGTACCAAAGACGCCTTCTTGATGTAGCTGTTTTTCCTCCCGATGCAGCTTATCTTCCCCCAGCAACTTTCGCATCATCTCGAGTTATCTCTGCATCTCGGCCAGCATGGCCGAGGAGTTCTATTCCTGGTTGGCTTATTGGTTATCATGATTGCTCCTAATCATCACCATTGTTGTAAAGTCAATCTCGGCCCCACGGTGGGCGCCAAAATATTCTCGCAAGAGACCGGTTGGTTCCAGCAACAACAATGTCTTCTAGTGTTGCTCCTTGATCGCTCCTAATGTTGCTCCTTTCTTGATGTTCCAAGTGCTTAAAAGGAGTGTCGTTTAATAAAATGCTTATTTTTTTCCAAACTAATAAAAGAAGGAAAAAAACAAGTAAGAACAAAATAATAGTTTTTAAATAAAATGGTCTGACAAGGATTGACCTTGCTCCTACGTATTTACATTCATTATGGGTGAAGCATCGGGGAATACATAGTTCTAAACGAAAGATTGGTTGTTTTGAGAAATTAATATTTTTTATTTTTGAAAAATTTATGTTTTTTTTATTTTTGAAGATTTATATATTTTTATTTTTTAAAATAAACTTTATTTTGGATACCGTTAGACGCGTATGGCCTTTTAATATTCCAAACAAAGTCAAAACTTCCCATGACGCGAACAGCCATTTAGGAACTTAAAACAAAATTATTTTAAAAAAAAACCTCATATGACGCCTACAGTCATTTAGAGATTTAATTAAAATTTATTTATTAAAAATGAGTGACATGAAAAAAAAAGAGAAAAGAAAAAAATAATAAACAAAAATTAAAAAAAAAATCTTACACTGAAATGTTTTTTTTATCTAAAAAAAATATTGTGACAGGAATCAAAAGTGGAAAAGTATAGATGCGTAAGTATCCATTGACATGAAATTTAAGAACATAAACCTAAAACATTGGCAATGGTGTAACAGTGAGAAATATAAAACTAAGGTGAGATAAATAGATTCTTAAAAGTCTCGACAAAGTGACCAACCACTGTGACGGGGTCCACTTTCCATAAAAAAAAATGTAGCGGGGTTCACTTATTATTCCAAAGAATAAAGTTTTGTTGACACCGTTTTCTCATTACCTCAACTTGACACCGGGGTAATTTTGTTAAAGCATCTTACGTGGCAGAGACAAATGTGGAAGTGCAAAACTGAAGGAGCAAAAGTAGAAGTCAAGATCTGAATGCCCTAATTTTTGAAATCCCCGCACCTCGAGCTCTTTCACTCTCAGTGTCGCTCTCTCTCCCTCTCAGGCTATCCCTGCTCTCGATCTCTATCACTCTCTTTGCCCACTCTCACTCACTCTGCTCTCGCTCTATCTGCACTCACGACGTCTCTCTGCTCAAGTGTTTCAGTTGGCTTCGTATCTGCTCTCGTCTTCTCAGTGATAGATTTTCTTGCGTTTTCCATCAACAGTTGCTAAAGGTGAGTCTTTTATGAGGTTTTCATGTAAAAGGAACTGTTTTTCATCGTTTAAATGTGTCTTGTATGATTTTCGTGTGGGGTTTAGGGTTTGTGGAGTAAAGGCTGGTTTTATGAGGTTTGAATGAAAAAGGGAATAGCTTTATTTGGTTTTTAGGGTTTAGGTTTCGAGATCTGATGGGTTTAGTTCTATGATTTTCGTTAACTGAGATGTCCTTTTGTTAAGGTTTTAGGGTTTTCAGGGAAGACGAGTTGTGGTGTGTGTTGTATGACGATATCTGACATGTAAACCCACAACGCAAAGGAAAGTGTCCCCTCATCACTGAAGGGGTAACCAGTGGTGTTTTATACGAACACTGATATAATTATTTGACTA
>Ga0209700_110048_pt1 | contig 10231 bp, 2 predicted proteins | sample SiratroredBW_FD_187528 | JGI IMG/M metagenome (GOLD analysis project Ga0209700, IMG submission 187528) | Root nodule microbial communities of legume samples collected from California, USA - Siratro red BW (SPAdes) (version 2) | ecosystem: Host-associated > Plants > Roots > Nodule | place: USA...
ATATATATATATATATATATATATATATATATATATATATATATATATATATATATAGAGAGAGAGAGAGAGAGAGAGAGAGAGAGAGAGAGAGTGTATCAGGTTAACAATACAGTTAAAATGGACTATTAAGATTAAATGTTTTCTAAAGTCAAATGATCACTGATGTGGTGTAACATTTTAGAATACAGAAGTGCCTCGCTTGTTTTAATCTTGACCATTCAAGATAAGAGCGAATGGTTCATAGGCTTCTCTCTAAACACACTCCATATGCATGTACATGTATGTATATATAGGTTGAGAGATAGACAGACAGTGAGAAAAAGAGAAAGATGTGCTGTGTCCATTAAATAATATTGGCATAGAAAATTGCAAAGTTGACATTGTTCTAGCAGCCATTTATGTTTATGCACTTCACAAGATGACTATGTTTTTTTTTTTTTTAAATTTCAAATTAACACGTATGCTTTCTACTTCTTTTCTCAGGATAAATACATGCAAAACAGGCTTGTGAGACTTGTCTGTGTGTTTTTGCAAAGCCTCATTCGGAATGACATTATTAATGGTGAGTTTACCCAGTTGGTACATTGTTGAATAATTTTGTTTCGTGTAACATTGTCTTAAAAAATGTGAGTAAAGGGAAGAAGATGAATTGTTGGTTAATGACTAGTTTTTTTTATGGATGAATAATGATTGATGGTGGTGGAAAGTGTGGAAATAACATACTTGAACATGTTTGGAATTCGTTTAAACTGTTGTTAGATAATATTGTAAGTAAATTAATAATACTTTGTTGAAGGCACACATGTTAACCAACAATTTTTCTTTCCTGAATGATTCTAGAAATATTTGTCTCATGAATACCTTGAATAAGCTTTGCAAGCTAGTATAAAAAATTATTTGGGAAATAAATCTCCAATGGGAATTTTTTAGGGCTACCAATTTGTTGTACTGAAATTTTCAGTTACATTGTACTTACGGCTAAGCAACTTGTCCACTGTCGGATAATCATTTTGTCGGATCATCATTTGTAACAACATCATACGTTCCTGCCACCCTGCAATTTGAATTTAACTATGCTTTAGGACCTGTACCTATTATAAATTAGAAGAAAGCATCGGTTCCCTCCACGGATCTCCAGAAGTTCCTGTGTTAACTTTAGTGGTTTAGACACTAATAGAGGTTCAAAAGACTGGTTGTTCCGTTTGAAAAAAAAAATGCTATTTTCTCTGCTCAACTTTTACCATTGGATTTTCTTAAGGATTTTGTGTCTAAAGGACAATGTTGGAGGCCGTCTTTGTATTTATTGAGATTGACATGCAGTGTTGCGTGTCCCATGTTCTTAGTTTGTCATATTTTCTTGGACTAGATTTTTGAGGATATCTTATCCTTTATTATATAAACACTGTATTGAGAGTTGATTTTGTCTGGTTTCATATTTGTTGTTTGCTATTAATTCACAAATATGGATCTACTTAGTGTATTTTCCTGTAAATGAACGTCATTTTTTATATTTATTGGAACACAAAAAAGAAAGAAAATTGCAGCATGTCACTGATTTTAGTAAATGATCCCGACTTGCAGTTAAAGATCTCTTCATTGAAGTTCAAGCGTTTTGCATCGAGTTTTCACGGATTAGAGAAGCAGCTGCGTTGTTTAGACTTCTCAAGTCTTTGGAATGATTGTTTTATCTTGTCAATTTCCCCTCTTACTGGTCCTATTTCAAGACTTTCTGTAGATATGTATCTACCTAGAGCTAGGTAGCGTTATGTACTCATTTCAAATTGTGGACAATAAATCAAGATTATAATAGCTTTAATGTCATTTGCATTTAATTGTAACGGGTTATATTGTGAAATGTTCAAACAAGTTAGAATAGAGAATTTAGAGTGTAATTGAATTCTATTTTATAACTATACACCTCACCTCCTGTGGTTGTCCTTGTGTAACCATTTTCTTCTATGCTAGTCAAGTAAAATAACAATCTATGAATGCAAGTTTATATATTTTATTCTTGTATTTTCTTAATTGAGGGACTGAGAAACTGCAATAGACCCTGGTCAAGTTTCCCACATATATGTAAGTAACCCAAGATGGTGCAAAATAATGAAGTGTGTAACCCACAGCCACAGTAACGTGAGTGTTTCTTTCGTTGTAAGAGTGATTGAAACGAAGTAACCAGTACCACCGTAATTTATTTGGGGTGTTTACAAAATTAATCCTCAGTTTGGATATAGTTTTTAATCGAATTCCGTTTAACTAGGGGAATTGTTTTTTGCACTGGGTTTTTACTGCAATGGGTGTGTTCAAAAGGACACAAGTGTACTTATACATAACCTGCTATTATATTATCACCTCCTCTCTTTTCTGTGGTTATGTTGACTTCTAAATTTTATAACTTTCCAATTTACAAAATAAATTATTTTTCTTTCACGGATTATACAAAGACTTTCAAATTGTACAATGTGAGAAATCTCTGGATTGTGCAGTTTGCACAAGGCTTCAAGTCAGAATTCCAGACGTGTTAGAACCAAAAACAGAAAATCTAGAAATGGACTTACAAATCGAAAATCTAGATCATTAAAAAGGGATATTGAATTCAGAACATAGTTATTGGAATTTAATTCAAGGGATTATCCTGGTGAAATGCTAACTGTTTTGATTATTAGAATTATATAAAATTTTATTGTCTAATGAAAGATTTGTTAAGTCAATGTAGCTTATTTGAAAGAGTTTTATTTATTTTTTGTCTTTTTAAGGATAAAGCAATATTTTTACAATAAAAACCCAAAAGAACTAGTTTAAGGAATTGATCAAACTAGTTAAAAATGTCCACTTCTTGACATATAGGTATACGATTTCATACTGGCACAACTCAACCATTGAGCAAAACGCTACATTAATCGTTAGAGGTCTTAGAAAAATGATATTTTTCTCCTTTTATCGTAATTTTATTAGTATTTTTGGTAATTTTCATTAGATAATCTAAGGACCCTTTCTGGTATTTTGTTATTTCTGGTACTGAGATTTTGTCATATACCTAAGACCTTCTACGACGACATGTTTTGCCTTTTTTTAATATAATTGTAAAAGTCTTTTTTTCCTCACATTACCTAAGTTGTCAAGTAATTTTTTGAGTGTTAAAAATTTATTTTTCATATTTATACTAACAATAGTAGAGAAGAGTGTAAAACAATATACCATCTGCCGTATAAAAACAAATACAAGTTAAATGGAAAGGAACATAAATATATATAAAATACATAAAAGAAGCATTACAAAATGAAATCTAAACAAATATAAAATAATAGTGAAGTACGTAACATCACTCTTTTTACTAGTGTTTACATATGATATTTCAATGTTTGACATATTATTTAATGTGTAGTTTTTAGGCGTTATAAAGTAAAATTTGTTCTTATAAAAATTAAGTTTTTGTTTTTTTATGTATTTATTTCGAATGCTCACTTATTAGAAAGTAACAAGTGGTAGACGGCTTCTTCCTGCACCTCCGTACCTTCTTTCAACACCTTCATCACTTTACAAATTTCCAAAACCAACCTCTTAAGTAATATGTGAAATGTTCCAACTACATTCATGTAACCTAATCAGGAAGCCAAAATTTTTTATTCCAGATTACTCATTTTGCAATCTGGTGATTTTCTGAATTATAAAATTTCCAATAGAAAATAAAAGCCTTCCTATCCAAACTTACTTTCAACGAAAAGCTTTCTCGAGCACCTTCCCACCACCACCAATCGCAACCCCTACCTTCATGCACATCATTTTCACTACTATTCTAAAACCTATTCATTATTAAAGGCTTAGTCTTTTCCAAATAGGCATTTTGGAAATTTAAAAATCCATGGAGGTGCAGGAAGAAACTGTCCAGGTGGGAAAGTAAAATGGGCTTAAACCCCAAAAGATTTGAACGAGGCCCAGAAGCTAATTTCGAAATGTAGGAGTTAGTTTTTTTGGGTTCTTCACGTAGGAAACGTTTTACAAGCAGTCATTGGTCATTGATACACTTCATTCATCGCAACTTGGATTAAGGTATTATCTCTGAAACCCTATCTGCAGTGTGGTAGAGAAGGTGAACATGATCAAATTTATTTATTTCTGTATTTTATTTAATGGAATATTGACGAAACGAACGAAATTATGAACCTCTGTTGTTGCAGAAGCGAATCGGAAATGGGCCGGATATGGGCCACGGCGGAGGATTTGTGCCGTAACAGGGCCCGAGTGCTGTCGCTTTATCGGCAAATTCTGCGGAGTCTGAATTGTCCGTCGCTGCAGCTGAGCTTCGCGGCGAGGTTGGCGAAGAAGGCGGAGGTGCGAGCAATGTTCTGGGTTGGTTCCGATGAACTCTCACTGCACAACATTGCTGACCTAATCGACGCGGCAGAGTACTCTCTCTCCTTTCTCAGGAAAGGCCAACTGCCTCCTCGTCACATTAACTGAGCAATGCTCACTTTGCTTTTTGATTTAGTGTTGTATATGTATAATTATATGATTGTATAATTGCTCTTTGTAAATAGACAAATTTTGGAGCAATCATTCATATTTTTGTTCCTTTCAATTCATCTAATAAATCTTCAATTAAAGGAATTGGAAACTTATTTTTCAATTCAACTTAGTAAAATCTCCGTGATCCATCCTTTTTCTTTACCAAAACCGACCGATGCATAACCGGAATTTTCTCTGATGAAGTACAAGGAAGAATATCACTTGTTTGAATGACAACACAACTCTGCATTTGGTTTTCTCTTATCTTTATTCAGATCTTGCATATATGTTGTTCTTTGGGGATAAAATATAAAGCAAACAAATATTGATGTAATACTAATATTATATTGTTGATATAATTCTTACATATTTAAGAATAAATTTTTAACATTTTAATAAATATTATAAAATTGTTACAAAGATAAAGTCAAAACAGTTACAAAATTATTTATAAAGAAGTAATAATATAATATATATTAAAGATAAGTTTTTTCTGCCTTTTTTCAAATTACAAATTCTAAACAGTAAAATGAATTTAAATAAATTATTTGCCCCTTAAAATTCATTCTTTTCATTTCTTAACCAATGTCTTAGAACTTGGCATCTCTGTATTGTTATAGGTATGTTATAATAACATTGTCTAACCCTATTCATAATCTTTTCTCATTATTTGATTATTTGATATTTAATATTTTGGGTTTATGAGGTAGCTCAATTCTACAAGGAAGTTCCCTTAGGGTGGTCATGGTAGTTTTGTTCATGGTATAGCTCAATCTCTTTTGCCTAGGATTTCAATTATCTTTTGAATATAATTTATCTTAAATACTTATTTAAAAGCTTGTTTTGAAGTTGGAAATTTTAAACATGTCATAAAAACCTTCAAATGGAGGCAAACTAATATTTAAATGAGAATTTTCATTTTAAGACTTGTTAAATGGCCTTAAACCGAAACTTCTTAGTAATATTCTGAAACAAGTCAACACTTAATTAACAAATAACTCTATTTTAACTTATATATTTAAATACAGGCAAGTTCTAACAAGGGGTTTTAACTTATTTGATATATGATAAGTGTTAGCAACATGTTCTTATTGTTTCTTTTCGACTTAAGATGAAGATAAAAAAATATAACTAATGTTCTTATGTATATTAAAATTATTTTTAATTTTCTAATATAACCACTATTACTTCTCTTGTTTAGGATAACGTGTCAAATATTTAAAACCCCCAATCATTACATTAATATGGTATGGAGTAATTGTATTATAACGAGAATTAAACAAAAAAGACAAATTAAGATATATATATATAACTAAAACTGTTGTGCATTAAACCCTAATGAGAAATATAGCCAAATAAATAAAACGAAATGAAATAGTGCCAAAAATAATCCTGTGTTTATCCAAATGAAATAGCTCAATCCTGTATTTATCCAATTGCAAGTTGGAGCATTGCCAGGAACAAAACTACCATGGCCACCCTAAGGGAACTTCCTTGTAGAATTGAGCTACCTGATAAACCCAAGTATTAAATATCAAATAATGAGAAAAGATTATGAATAGGGTTATTCAATGTTATAATAACATGTCTAGAACAATATAGAGATGCCAAAGAATGAATTTTAATGGGCAAATAGTTTATTTAAATTCATTTTCCTGTTTAGAGTTTGTAATTTGAAAAAGAGCAGAAAAAACTTATCTTTAATAAATATTATATAATTATTTATTTATAAATAATTTTGTAACTATTTTGACTTTATCTTTGTAACAATTTTCTAATACTTATTAAAATGTTGTTAAAAATTTATTCTTAAATATGTAAGAATTATATCAACAATATAATATTAGTATTACATCAATATTATAATATTAGTATTACATCAATATTTGTTTGCTTTATATTTTGTCCCCAAAAGAACAACATATATGCAAGATCAGAATAAAGAGATAAGGGAAAACTAAATGCAGAGTTGTGACCTTACCTTGATTCTTAGTGTTGTCATTCAAAGCCGGTGGTGCAGAGCTAGAAGAATTTGTCACTGATATTCCAATTTCAGAGCATCCCATGCCAAGAGAACCTTCAACACAAAAATTTCAAAATCTCTTCAAAATTATCTAAAACTACTTAGTGCTACAATATAACCATAGATCAAACTTTGTTCTTTTACATGGAACATCAATAACAGAACATATAATTATTCCCTTAAAACAAATGGCATCATTATCTATAATCTTACATTCTCTTAAGCAAGGAAAGGTGGTGACATTTAGGAGATTGTAATAGCCAGCATCACATTCACAGCTGTAGGAGAACATGGATGTCTTGTTGCATGAGCCACCTCCACAATCAACCCAATTGCAAGCTAAACATTACCAAAATGTTAATCATGTTTCATAAAATGTTGTCAAACTGAAAATGTTAGTGATCTTTCAATTACCATCAAAAATTGACTCATTGGACTTTGTTGCCTTTTCTTGAACAGGGGCAGGGGCTTTGGAACAAGAATAGTCCATTGTACCTTCACACAATACCATTCAAATCTTTCACTATATGAGATAATAAAATGCTTTTTAAGACAAATGTAATGACAAACTCTATTATACTGTTAATAATATACTTCTTAATACACTTTTTATAAACACTTTGTTACTCAGCATCCTCAGAAAGTTTTGAATGTTTCTTCTCCTCTGAAAACATTAAATATGTATTTACTTTTTTCATTTAATTGTAAAATAGCCAAACTTTTGTGTTGCATTACAATAACATATTAGTCAGAAACAACTATGGCAGAATCTAACTGCATGAAGAAAAATTCTACCCTTAAAGCAAGAAATATATTCTTGGTAAAATTTCCACCAACCAAGAGCCAAAATAAACACCAAGAAGAAAATGAACTATATAGCAATTTATGATTTGCAAAATTCCTTGTGCTGTGCTACAGTGTAAGAATTTTATATCAACAAATATTTTTCTTGATAGCAGCAGTGTCACAAAATTAATTCAAGAAAGAACAAGACAATGACAGTTTGAAGTTATAAGAGAAAGTTCTTAGTTTTCTTACAGTTAGGAACTATGCAAGGAAGAAACTTGAAGCCTTTGTCATCGTTAGAAAGAGTCTGCTTCCAACCAGGTTGACACTCACATTCAAAGAAGAAAGTGCTGTTCTCAGAAGCTTTGCATGTTCCTTTTCCACATTCCACTTCTTTGCAGACCTCATCTGAACCACACAAAAACAAAAGAAAACTGCTTTAAAAGACCCTTTTATGAAAGGTTTGGATCAGCAACATATGATCTTAAAAATAGACAACTTTTTTGCATGCAAGAACCATATCTTCTATCTTGCTATATAAAAATTCATCAAAATCTTTTACATGAACATTCAAGAAATCTCAAGACTGGAAATGAAAATCAACAAGCATATATATACGTAGCATCACAATAAGGAAATCCAACAAAAGAGATTACAAACCAAAGATGGGAGAAAGGAAGCTAGATGTAGAAGGAAGAGGTTGTAGAAGAAGAAATGCAACAAGGGTTACGAGACTTGCAAAGGCCATTTTTGTGAAAGTCAAAGAGAATGAGAAGGGCTTTAAGTAACACAAAACGTTATCACGAGAGAACAAACAAAGCTGAGATATTTGTACATCAATCGCTGGGGACAAGTGTGAAAACGAAACGTTTTCTTCAATATATATACTATTTACTGTGCAATTTTTAAACAAAAATGACTTTTTACACCTAAAAATTTTCAAGACACTCTTTTCAAAGCAAAATCTCAACCTTCAACCACATTTCACTCTTCTCTAATTGCAGTTACACTTAATGAATAAGATTTTGTAGGAGAAGTACTACACCTACAATCTATTTAAAATGTATTTTATATAATATCTTTAGCCTCTATTTATGTTTCATACTCTTTTTTATTCATGGATTCCAAGAGCTAAACACGTTTATTTTTTTTTACTTTTTTTACATTTGTATTTTAGACATAAGCACTTATTAATTATTTCTTTATTTGAAATTTGAAACAACAATAATTAAGAAAAAAAAACAAAACATATGTGGTCTAAATCATCATACGTATGATTCCATCTGTAATGAATTTATGGAAAAATAGTAATTGATTTTTTGCTATGAGAAACACAAAACAATAATTTTGATTTGGAGATAGGAATTAATAATGGTGGAAGATGGGTACACAGACAAAGCAGAATATGAACAGAGTGAGTGATTGGAAAAGTTGAGTGTTTGACTGGAATTGTTTGGAGATTGGTGTGACTAATAACTATCATAACATAAATGCTTTGTAGGTCATGCAACCGCCCAATGTATATTTATCAACACATGATTCAATAGTTATTTTACAGCACCAATAGCCCCTTGAAAAAGTCAACCTCTTTCTCCTTTTCTATTCCATCAGATTTTTTTTTCTTATTTTCTTTCTTTTATTAAAATCTTTCTATTTTTATTTATCAATAACAAATAAACTTATATATATATATTATCCAAATTCATTTTAATATTGATAAAAAGTATTCTAATTAATTGAACATAAATACAAGTGTAAATAATAACACTTAATTTTCTAAAGGACATGAATAAATATCGCTTATCATCACCTTCATATTATTCATGTTTTAAATTAATAAAATATGTTTAATTATTTAATAATCTATTTTAAAATTTATGTAATTATAATTTATTTATATTATCCCACATATAAAAGAAGAAATGTGCGTTATTTCTACGTTGGATTCTTTGTAATACTATTTTTTTTAGAAAAATTTAATAAATATTTGAGAAGTTAAGAATACATTTATTACCTACAAAATAAATATAAGATACAAATTTATATTCGTCAAATATAAAACATTAAAATAAATATATATTTTTATTTAAATGTAAGCAAATATAATAAGATTTTTGCCTATTTGCATATACTAATTTCTCTCGCAATACTTAGCAATACTTAATTAGTCAAAATTTTCCCACACAACAAAAATGGGACATATACATTCATATTATATATGATATATAAATATAACTATATAATCATTGTATCATGTCCATCAAGCTTACATTTCATTCGTTTGTATATAGTTAGTGATGTAAAAATAGAGAAAAAAAATTAACAAATGTTTCTATTAAGTTAATAAAAAATATTGTATATATTTTTTATTTGATTGCGAAAACCATTAGAGAAATCCTTGTTCTTTTGGATTATCTTTAAGAATCCTGCTAACTGTTCTAAAGACACTTGTTGATAAATAAAGATAATTAAAAAATGTTAAGCGAGTGTGCATACAAATTTATAAGAAAACATAGTTTTAAGCATACTAATAGGAGAGTTTAATTTTAAATTTTGTTTGAAATAATTAAATAAATAAATTATTTTGATCATGAATTATTTTTATAAGTTTTTATATAATTAAAACAAGTTTTTGTTCAGATACGTTTGGTGAAAACTATTCTTAAAGCAATTAATTTTTTGTGGATTAATTTTTTTTTTCAAATTTTACATAAAAGAAAGTGTATTTGTGAAGTTGAAAGACATAAAAAAATTTACAAATTTTTAGATTCACCAAAACTATTTAATTTAAAAAAAAAAAAACTTTTTACAAACTTAGGCTATTCTCCAAGTAACAAAAATAACATACTGGTGTTTTATTGAAAAAAAACTTTAATCCAAAAAGTAATATATTTTGTAGCGTTGCTAATTCCA
>Ga0209700_110051_pt1 | contig 10221 bp, 4 predicted proteins | sample SiratroredBW_FD_187528 | JGI IMG/M metagenome (GOLD analysis project Ga0209700, IMG submission 187528) | Root nodule microbial communities of legume samples collected from California, USA - Siratro red BW (SPAdes) (version 2) | ecosystem: Host-associated > Plants > Roots > Nodule | place: USA...
ATATATATATATATGTATATAACTAAATAAGTTTCTGTCTCAAAATACAATTAAATTAAATAAACAGAATATATAAATTAGACACATAGTTAACCATAAATTAAAAAAAATCAAATTTTCATAATTCAAAATAGTGGAAACACTTATTACGAAATTAAGATAATAGTTACTATAATTAAAAAACAAAGATAGTTACAACAAAAAAAAAAGTTACTACAGTAAAGATCAAATTATAACAAAAAGGCGTATATAGTAAAACATTTCATCTAACTGGTAGATGAAATTATTAAAATAGAATTTTTGATATTTTTTATTTATTTTAATAAGCTACTCATATTAGTATTTTAAAATATCTAAATCAAACTTTTATTTTATCGTCTTACCATTTAAAATAGTAATAGAAAGCTATAACGTTCAAAACATGTTTACGAATACAATTTGACACCCTAATGTAGGAAATGATGAAAGGACAGAAATTTCATTTTCTGATGTAGTTCATTCCTTCATTTTTTTAATGTTGGAGTCCCACATATATGGTTAGGTATACTAGTGAGAAAAATGAGAAAGCAAGGACAATGAAGGAATGAAAATTTTTGCTCAAGTGCTGTGTCACTAACTTGGTGTAAATAGAAGACAGACTGTGGAATTGATTGATTAAATATTGGGGAAGAAATTGTTTAACTTAGTACAAACTTATTCTTAAAACATAAATTAACTGAAAATCGAATTTATAATATTCACAGCTTCATAACCTTTTCCGAACGTTTTCTATGCAGAAATTGATAATTAAAACTAAATTATTTTAACTCAACCAAATAAAAAATTTTATGAAGTACCTTTTATTGAGATTACCAATCTACTAAAATTTTCAATTTAAATATATTAAACATAAGATTAAATACAGAAAATGATAAATCCATAATATGGATTTAAAAACATTTTTTTGAGTACTTTTAAAAATAATATCTGGCTCTGAAAGTACAAAATAAAATAAATTGTATTCATGATTTTAAAAGAAATATAAATTGAGCCATAAAAGTAATAAGTTGTATTACATAAAACACTTGTTTATTTTTTATAACAGCAACATGAAAAAACAGAATAGTTTTTTAAAGCTCTTACATATTGTATTTATTTATTTTTCTACATAATCGAAATATGATCCTCACCAATACAACACAGTGAACTTTTTTCAATAATATTTTACTACCTAAAACAATGTAAATATACACTCTTCCAAAAATAGCAAGGATTTCCCTAGTCTGAGGTTCGGATGAAGCCGGATGGAGGTGGGCACCATTGCCAAATTGCTCATATAAATACCAAGAATTTGACAAGAACGTGACTCTTCAGTGTTTCAAAGGCCTTAGAATTGATTTTCAAAACAGACCCGGAATTTGAAGAATTGATTTTGGTCTGCAGAACTGATGGGGTCTTTCAGATGCTGAGACACTTCATGAAGATTTGAGTATCCTCAAAATCCCTCCCTCCTCGTTCAGTTTCCATGAGCAACATCCACAAGATTTGGAACGTATCCATTCAATCTTAACAGAATCGTCAATCCCTTCAATGTCCTATATATGCTCTCTGTCTCAGGATGTCTCTCATCCAAGGAATAAAATTCCACCACACTATCATTGCACCCAATAACACTACATCCCGGTAATTTCTTGAACCCGGTATCTCTCATTGCAATCTTCAACCGCGCAACATCCTCCCATCTTCCAAGATCCTTGTATATGTTCGAAAGCATGACAAAGTTTGCAGGGTTGTTGGGTTCAAGTTCAATGAGCTGCTCAAGTGCCACTTCTGCTATTTCCACATTCTTGTACATCCTACATGCCCCAAGCAGTGCCGCCCATACAACCGCATCCGGTTTCATTGGCATCTTCCTCACAAAATCCACAGCCTGATCTATAAGACCAGCTCTTCCCAACAAATCCACCATACATCCATAATGTTCAATCTGAGGCACAATTGAGTAATTATCAACCATCGATTCGAAATGCAGAAACCCTTCTTTCACTAACCCCATATGCGTACAAGCACACAGAATCCCAATAAATGTAACACCATCCGGCTTCTCACCCGCGCTCTTCATTCGCTCAAACAAACTTAAAGCAGCGGCTGCATGACCGTGCATGGCAAGCCCATTAATTATGGTGTTCCAAGTTATTATATCCTTCACATCCAAGCAATTAAACACATCAAGTGCTTTCTCTATAACCCCACATTTTGCATACAAGTCAATCAAAGCATTTCCAACAAACAAGTTCCCCTTATACCCAATACTCTCTGCATAAACATGCACCCACTTACCCATCTCAAGGTCCCCTAATCTGGAACACGCCGACAGAACTGCCACAACTGTGTAATCATTGGGAACAACCACAACATCACCACCTTCACTTTGTTGTTTTACTAACATCAACATCCGTTTAAAAGACTCCAAAGCTTCATTAAAGAGCCCGTTCCGAACGTACCCTCCAATTAACCCGTTCCAAGAATAAACATTCCTCGCAGGCATTTCATCAAACAGTTTCTCGAACGATTCCACCTCACCGTTAGAGGCGTAACCGTTCAAGACGGTGTTCCACGACATCACATCGCGGTTCGGCATTTTATTAAACAGCGCTCTCGCAGCTACCATGTCCCCCATTTCGATGTACCCCGAAACGACGACGTTCCACAGCACCACGTCGCGCTCCGGCGCCAGGTCAAAAAGACGCCGCGCGGAAGCCATGTCACGGCACGCCACGTGAGCAGCGATGATCGCGGTCCAAGCGAAGACATTCTTCTCGCGCATTTCGCCAAACACCTTGTAGGCATCCCCAATGGACACTTCCCCTCTCGCGGAGTACATGTAAATCACCGCGGTTCCCACAAACGCGTTCGACTTAAAGCCGCGTTTGGCGAGCACGCCGTGAACCTGTTCTCCTTCTCTAACCGCGTTCGCCTGAGCACACGACTTCACCACCAGTGGGAAAGTGAAGCAGTTAGGCGAAGCACCGGCACGGTGCATTTGAGCGAACAAAACGACGACGTCGAAGTGACGCTCCGATAGGGCAAAGCCTCGGAACATGGCATTCCAAGTGGCGCCGTTTGGTTGCGCCGTTGTGTCGAACACTCTTCGGGCGTGACCCATTCTACCGAGGCGCGCGCACGCCGTGATGAAACTCGGGGTGACGTAATCGTTGCCCTGGAGTCCATGGGTTACTATTTGGGCTTGAATCTGGTGCAGGCGCGTGCACGTTTGGCATGACCTTAACAGCGAGATCAACCTCTCCTCCGCAACTCTCTGTAGTAGCTTCGGAGAATCGTTCACCACTAACTGCCTTATTTTGCTTTGCATTTGTAGCCGTGGATTAAAAACATATATCAACGGCTTGTGTATGATGTTGGTACGTGTACGATCCGGAGTGTGCTCCACTTGGATCCACCCGACCCGAAAGTCCGAAATACGAGTGTGGTGTCAGAGCAGTACACCATTTTATGCAGAAACAAACGTTTGAATTTTGAAGGACAAACTAATGTTGTTTTCTGCCGCATGAATAGATTAGAGATCAAAGCTACGATTGCGTGATCAAATTTGTATCTGTACCTTTTTCCTTGCATTATTGTAATCGTCAACAAATATGCCTGTCCGAGGCCTCCCGAAACAAAGATTATTCCAAACATGTGATGATTTTCAACAATCATATTCAAACAACTTTTATGCATTGTTAGCTATACTCATTAAATAATTAATATTTGTAAGGATATGTGGAAATTGTTCTTATAAGATCCGTAAAAGATATGTCTAACTAGCTCTGGTGATTTCTGATGATTTATTAAAAAAATTGAAGGAATAAATAGAAGTTAAAATGAGAAGAAATTATGTGTATTTGTTTGTAAGTGATTTGGGATGATTTATATGAAAAGTTTTGAAGGACGGTATGGAGTTTAAAATTGAAAGAAAAGAACGATTGTGAAGAATATTTGATAAATTCTTATTTTAAATTTTATTTTTTAAAAATTTTATTTATTATATTTTTTCAATCTTTTTATAATTATTATTGATAAATAATAAATAATATTTTCAAATAATTAATATTATTTAAAAAAATAATTTTATTTTATTTTTTCACCTGATTTTTCCAGTGGCTGTCTCCATATTCCTTTAAATCCATCTCTAGTTTCACATGGCATCCAAATGAGTTGTTATGCAAGGAAAATTATTTACTTTTGTCATAACAGTTTTAAAGATTATATTTGAGATCCATTTTAAGTTGTTGAAACTACAATTTTTCATATTAAATCCATTGTCTTCTGAATATTTGAATGAAAATGTTTAGTTTTTACAATGGATTTAATGGCTTTATTATGCCAGTCTATTCGCGAGAATTTCTATTAAATATATACAAATAGTAATTTGCAATAAACTTGTAAGTTTTCGTAATATTTTTTAAAAATTATAATAACAATAACTTTCATTAATTCGTTATGAAAATTTTTTACACGAGAATATTATAAAAAAATATTTTATAAATACTCTACATGTACTCTTACAATATTTTTCGAAAATAAACAATATACACTGATAATAGTGGCAGCCATTAGAACTCAATAAATATATATATATATATATATATATATATATATATATATATATATATATATATATATATATATATAACATACTGGTTAGCTTTTACAATAGTTATCTCGAAAATTATTTGTAAGATACTTTTTATTCACGCTATAATTTTTGTATAACTGTGCATAGAAATTAAAGTATGTATACAAAACTTCTATAATTTAGTTAAATATATTGTTCACACTATCATCTTATTAATTGATATTAAGATGTTTAAGTTTTGTAATAAACTAGTATGATGTGATGCATAAACTATTTTTCAAAAACAATCAATGAAACAAAAAATATAATTATATTATTTAATGGTTGATTATTCTTTGATACTCAGTTATTTGTTTAAGACACTTGTGACTGTGATTAAAGAAATTAGAAATGATTTCTTAAAAATAGGGACTTCTTGAAGTAATTCCCCGAAAAATAGGGGTATATGAAGGAGTAAAAAGTACTATAACATTTAAATATTCATCCTCTAAGAGGGGGTTGTGGGGCCAAAAACATAATTGGGGATTATAAATAAACGATAGGATATGCCATGTGTATTTGCATAAATTGCAACCTCAAATGTGGTAATGTAATCCCAACTAATGATATAGTTGATTAGAATATTCAAGTGAGATGCAAACATCTCCATTTTTGGATTTTGAAAAATTGAATTAAATTTATTTCCAAAGTTGAAGAAAATGTATATTAAATCATATAGTAATATTTTAAATTAATCTTATATTATAAGTACATCTGATATAAATTGTTCTGACCTGTAATGGGAAGTTAAAATTATAATTTACACTATTAATTATCAGTGACTTCCCAAAAATCAACATTATTTTACCTCAACTCCATTCCCAATCCCATTAACTATGAACCTCTCTCACTGCACTCCATCTTCAAAACTCCCAAATAGAGTCTATCCTAAGAGATAAGTGTAATTACCCCATGAAAATAGAGGTCGAACTTACATCCTTATCAAACAATTCTCAACTCAAGGTCTGGATATCCAGCTCGAGCTTTGTGTCGTTCAAATAGATCTTGAAGTGCTTCAACAAACTGGCTATGTATTTTGGCAACCTAAAACAAAGTGAAAGCAATAAAAGAGACAAATAGTTTAGTTATGTGTAGCTTAAATTTGTAAATATCTTGCATGCCCCATTGTTTGTAAGTACCAATTGAAAAATAGTTTATCCATATCACGCAAATCTCGGATTTAAAGGACTACGATACTGAAGTTTATTCCATGCTAGTTTCTTAGGACAACGCAAGATATGCCTTTCAAAGTTAAAACCAGATGGACTTTTACTATTCCAAGATTTCTTTACTGTATTAACACTTATTAACAAGATGAAAACTCGGACTTTTATAACAAGAAGAGGATAGAAGCTACTGGATGCCAGTTAAAATGAAAAGGCATAATAGAATATACCTGCTCAGGAGTAGGCTCGGGATTTTTCTCGAGTTCAATTGGTCTACCCACCACCACATGCATTGGATGTTTAAAGGGTATAGGAGATCTGAAGAGGAGAAAAGAAATCCGTGTAAAACATTAGTTCCAGATAACAACTTCATGCTAATTTAAGCTTTATACTGGTAGACCAGGAAAATGACTGCTGTCCAAAAAACAATGATTCCATTCTATATAAAAACTTGTATACATCAAAAATGGCAAAAGCTGACAGTAAAATGCATGCATCCTGCAAAGTTTTAATTGAGTCCACCTTTTCCGGTCACATTCTCAGCAAATATTTTAAGCTGAACCAGACAAAACTGACCTTCCATACTATGTACATAATTGACTCTCAAATTGGTTTGACGTTTTAGAAACGATTTTTTTATCGTTCCAACATGACGAATTCAAATCATTGAATAACCTCAGTTTGAATTAAGAAAATTAGCTTCATTCATCATGCAAAACTACCTTGACTAGTGAAACTGAAAAATAGATGTAAAGGCGAGACTGGCAGGTGGCAAGTTGACATTTAAAAGAAAAACGTACCCGAAAATTCCCCAAAAATACATTGGGGTGAACTTCACTGCCCTTGCTAACTTCAGAAATAGCTTCCCACCTGGTTTCCACCACTTATAGACATCTGACTATAGCAAAATTACACCAAAAGGGAAGTGATAGTCTATTTGAATGAATAGAAAAAATCAGAAACATAAAATAGCAACATTAGCATATAGGGAAATAATGCACAGCGACATTTTAGTTTTAACAGTTTTGTGCAGTTAATATGAGAGTCAGTAAAAGCTGCAAGATTTTTCCTTGAGAATAAACATGGGCAAGAAATAAACACCTGCCCAAAGCAGAAAACTGGCACCAAGGGTTTGCCCTTCTCCATTGCTATGCGGACAAATCCTCTCCTTGCTTTAAGAAAGGCAATCTAAAAAGAAAATGATTCTTAATATTGTTAACTTGCATTAATGCAAATTATATAAATAAAGGAGTTTCATATTGCAAAATCCATTTTATTTGGAACCTTTTTTCGGCCTATCTTTACAGATAGTAGAAACATCCTTTATTTAAAAAACAATCAGGTAATATATAGCCACCAAATTATCTAACTATGATGATTTACTGAATATATTCTTTGCATATTTATTTAGGCATTTTGTGATTGTACAAGGATTCAATTACAAAAGCAACCATACACAATGACAAGGTGTTTAATTGGTCGATTGTAATCAGTGGGCAAATTGCAGTAATCAAATTGAAATGACTCACAGCCAATGTCAGAATTCAAACAAACAGGACTATGATCGCACCAGTGATCTATGGGCTTGCATCAGTCATATTAAATAAAAGATTTCCTTATTTTACATTCTTTATTACAACCATCAGTGTGCAAACAGGTATGACTCTGCTGCTACTGGTAACACCCAGCAGTATCTTGGCTCACGTCAACCTCATTAAATTGCTTGTCAATTATTGTACATTTTTAAAATAGCCTAATGACATTGCTGCTCAATAATTCTAAGTACTACCTTTTTGTTGATAATTGTATTTCTAACTTACAAGTCTAGTGCGTCACATGCAAAAATTTCATCTCAAAATCCAAAGCAGCGGCTCTCTTCTGTGAATTGTGAAGCTTCCAAACTTCGAACCCTTTTGTTGCCTACACAAATTCTAGAACTTCTTCATCACAATATGAAACTTAGAATCGTTCCATTCCGTGTTCTACTCCCCTTCAAGCGTTTTAAAACTGACAGACTCTCACCCATGGGCTGCAACTTCACATTATAAGACAAACTAAATAATGGAGGGTAGAATATAGGATCCATCTGCCTTCTTCCATCCTAGAAATGTATGTTAAAAGAGAAATATAAAGGGTACTACGGGAATAGAGACCTAAGAAATGAGAATGATGTGAGTAAGGGGCTGAAGAGGAATTTCGGGTGTAACAACCTTGTGGTTTGCCCATGTGGCAAGGGGTGTGGTGGAACAGATAGGAGAAAATGATTAGGGGCCCTTGGGCTAGGAGGAAGCAGACGCCTCATAGTGTCTGCAACCATCTCCAATTCCGATCTTGTTTTGTTTCTGTCCTCAAAAAGGATTACAGATTTCTAGCTCTGCAATAAGGAGTTACTCTTCATATTTTAAAAAAGAAATCCAAGTTTCTTTCAGCATTTGTAGTGAATGTTTCTTTCTAGCTCAAAGCTTCTAATGCAATATTAGTTTAATAGATAAAGCAAGCTTGATCAACTTTGTTTCTTAGCGTATGGAGAATATGCGTACTTCCCAATTATATAATCTCTCTTATTTTACATTACTCAAATCTCAAGAACCAGATACAACTTAAGAGTGTTATTGGCAAGTCATATATATTGCCATAGCTGAAACATTTCAGGCTAGTGATCCTAAAATTAGGTCTATAACATATATAAATGAATCAAAAAAGAATGTAATTTTCCCACCTTTCCATCAAAATTAGACATAAAATATCAGATGGGGAAGAAACTAAAGTGCTAGTTATGACTATCAAACATGCACTATTCAAATGGCAATGCATCCCAAGTGCTTGCACAGCAAGGGAAAATGCCTGTACCAACATATTACCCCAACTTGACATCAGTTTGTAATATTATATTTATATCTAAAAGAATAAACATTTTCAGTCATCAAAAAAAGGATAAACATATAAAAAATACAGTAAAGAGGAAGAGTGAAAAACAATGTACCTCAGAACCATGCTCCATGAGAAATGTTTCTTGAACTCCACCAGGTATTAAGATACAACTGTAGCCAGCATCCAACAGAGAGGTAAACCTCTTCTTTGTCGCTGGTGTCAGACCCAACCAAGTCCATATGTGTCTCAAAAATGGTGTGTAAAAAACCTATTTGTTGTGTGATAATAAAATTTTTAAATTATATCCTCAATAACCTTCATACAAAACAGGGTCTACAAAAGTCTTACCGCACTGCTAGCAAGAACTTTTATTTTGGGAAGAGGCATAAATCCTGTATTGTCGGCTAATGCAACAACTCCAATTGGCAAAACTGAATGTGGTTCATAACCAAAAACTGCAGGCATACTGTAGTAAATATTGATGAACTACTAATAATAAAACACAAATAAAATAGGAATCATCACCATAGAGAGAGATATGCTAGCTTAAAACTAGCAAACATGTTTCAGATCTAGCTTTGCCAAGGGATAAGAAATAAACCAGTTCGTTTCGGACACTTAGTCTTATTTATGCAACGATGAATCTCTAAATGAATAATTATTTAATTGCAAAATGAATACTTGAATAAATCTGTTTGGAACAATATCAATACTATAATGTGGCCTGTCCACTCCTCAAACTAGCTAGTTCTTTTTCTTGTTACAAAGGGAAAGAAAAAAGACAGAACAGAAAGCAACGAAGCTAGTTAGTAGAAGCTTGATCCCCTAAGAAAGAATCCAAAACTTTCAAGCGGTGGAATAAAAAACTCATCCATCTTCTGATGAGCTCTCATACCAGCAAGGGGATTCAGCAACACCAAAATTAGCTACTTCTAATTGCAATTTCTAAATTAAAACATTATTAATGCCATTAATCATATTCATCTTTGTCTACACATTTAGTTGGTTTTACAAATTAGGATACTCAAACAGTAGTGAAGATAGCATTGATTGAGTATATGCAACAATAAAGTTTTAATTGAAAAAAAGGAAAATATTTACTGTCCCAAAAGTAAAAAATACAAAAACCACTTCAATACACGTTGTTTTGAGCAATTAGAAACATTTAGTAAGGTGTATTGAGTATCAATATTAATTTTTTATTTAATTTAACACTGCTTAACAGCTTGTTGCCAGAACGCTTCAAGAAATTAAAACGCAAAACAGTTAGCCAGCAATTAAGACTTCAAATACTACCACCCTATCTAGTATTGTCTCCTTCAACCACTTTAGGTTGTAAGTTACACTTTTCAACAATCGTCACCTACCCATTATGAATGAAGCAACCAAGCAAAGGGTAAGGTAATCTCCTGTCTCAACGTTCCTAAATCAATATATATATATATATATATATATATATATATATATATATATATATATATATATATATATATGTGTGTGTGTGTGTATATATATATATATATATAT
>Ga0209700_110052_pt1 | contig 10218 bp, 5 predicted proteins | sample SiratroredBW_FD_187528 | JGI IMG/M metagenome (GOLD analysis project Ga0209700, IMG submission 187528) | Root nodule microbial communities of legume samples collected from California, USA - Siratro red BW (SPAdes) (version 2) | ecosystem: Host-associated > Plants > Roots > Nodule | place: USA...
TATATATATATATATATATATATATATACTGAAGTGTGGGACAGAGGAAATAATAACAGTGACAAATATTTATAAATAACAGGAGTAATTATTTTCTACAAAATTTGTACATGCATGCAGAATCAGGAAAAAGCCTCCAAATTACTTGACAGTTGACATGAATGCAAAAATAATTGAAACCTATTTTACATTTGATGATATTATACTACTACAGATTTGATTTGCTGCTCCACTTCCAAGAAACACCAGATGAAGTTATTGCTACATTTCCTGTGTGTTAATTTATTTTGAAAGAGCAAACATCATAATTATTAAGTGTTTAGAGATTAATGAGGTTGTGGGTGTGAGAGTGAGAGTGAGTGGTGGAATGAGGAGGATTAGTGAGCATGTGCACGACTTCCCTCATGGTGGGCCTGGCGGGGCCCAATTCCTTGACACACATCATAGCAATGTTGAACATGTAAATCACACTCGTCAATGGATACCCACTAAGCCTCGGGTCAACCACCGCCAACACCACCGCTGCATCCGACTGCTGAGAGATCTCCGATCTCGTTTTGTTGACCCATCCAACGATGTCCACGCCATCTCCGAACTCCCCCACCGGCTTCCTCCCTATTATCAGCTCCAACAGCACCACCCCGAAGCTGTACACATCGCTTTTCTCGTCCACTTTCAACGTGTATGCATACTCTGCCCAACCATCACAAACACATCATCTTCCAACAACATTAATGGATCAAATCATAAAAAAAAACATGATCATACGAATATGAAGAAAAAAGTGAGGTAAGTAAGAGGATTAATGGAACCTGGAGCAATGTAACCGTAGGAGCCAGCAATGGAGGACATGGACTGAGAAGCACCAGGGTCGTGGAGGAACTTGGCGAGTCCGAAATCGGCGACATGAGCTTCGAAGTTAGCGTCCAGCAAAATGTTGTTGGACTTCACGTCCCTGTGAATGATGAGAGGGGAACAATCATGGTGCAAGTAACAGAGTCCTCTAGCAGCTTCCACTGCAATCTTGAACCTCATCTCCCACGTTAAGTGCCCTCCTTTTGCTCCATGCAGCCACTCTCCTAAGCTTCCATTTGGCATGTACTCATAAAGCAGCAAATTTGTCTCCTTGTTCGACACGTAACCCAGAAGCCTCATTATGTTTCTGTGCCTTATCTTCCCCAGCGTTTCTATCTCAGCTCTGAACCCGTAATCGTTCCTTCCGCTTCCTGCTCCAACCAACCGCTTTATAGCCACGTCGGTTCCGTTTGCCATGGACCCGCGGTACACGATCCCCGCGCCTCCTTTTCCTATTATGTTCTCCTCCTTCAGACACTCCACCACGTCCTCCGCCTTCCAGTTGAGCCGCTGGAACGCCGTCAGCTTCCACGTCATCGCCCGGTGCAGCTTCCTCCTCCGCATCATGTACACCGTCACCGCCACCAGCAGCGCCATGGTGGCTAGCGCGATCACGATGATTATCACCCCCGTCGGTTTTGAACTCCACGGGCCGCGCCTTTTGAACTCCTCGTCTGGGTACATGGAGGAATTAGGGCAAGAGCGGGAGGAACAGAGATTGGGGTTCCCTGCGAAGGACTTGTCGCTGAAGACCAGAAACTGACCACCCGTTGGGAGCTTTCCGATGAAATTGTTGTAGGAGAGATCCAGCGTTGTGAGGCTGGCCATGAACCGAATCTCGTCAGGGATTTGTCCTGTTATCAGGTTTCTGGAAACGTTCAAAATGCTCAAGTCCGCGAGGTTTTTTATGCCCTTGGGAATCTCCCCGACGAGCATGTTCCGGCTGAGGTCCACGGAGGAGAGTGAAACGCAGTGAATCAGCGTCGTTGGGATTGCTCCTGTGAGATTGTTGCCGCTTATGTTGACGGTGGTTAGCATTGGTAAGACGAAAACCTCCCCCGGGATTTCCCCAACCAACTCGTTCGCGTCGAGTGAGAGTGTCTGCAGTGCCCTCAAGTTCTTCAACGCCGGGGGAATTCTCCCCTTCAGTAAGTTGTTGGAAAGCGTGAGAATCCCCAAAGAGTCACCGGAAATCTCCGGAGGCAGTTCGCCGTTAAAACCGTTGTTCGCGAGTTCGATTATCTTGACGGTAGGCAGTTTGAAAATTCCTGACGGAATGGTGCCGTTAAGGAAGTTATTGGAGGCTCGGATCTTGACGAGAGACTTGCAGTTTCCAATATCGTCAGGGATTGGACCGCGGAAGAAGTTGTCGGTGATGACGAAGGTTTCTAACCTCCCACTCTTGCACAAACCCGGAGGGATCAACCCGGTGAAGTGATTGCTCGTGACGTCGAAGAACTTGAACCTCCCGTTCTGGCCCAGATTCTGGGGCAGCACGAAGGAGAAGTTGTTCTCCCAGAGCTGCAGCGTTTCCAGATTCGGCAGCTCGCCGACGAAGGGAGGAACAGAGCCGCGAAGCTTGTTGTGGAAGAAGTTCATGAGAGTGAGGTTTCTCAGCTGAGAGAAACTCTCGGGAATCTCTCCTGTGAGACCGTTGAAAGAAAGATCCAGTGACATGAGGCTCTCCATGGCAGAGAGTTCGGACGGAATGGTTCCGGTGAGGTTGTTCATTTGCAAGAACAACGTGTCAAGCTTCTTCAAACTGCTCAGTCTCGGTGGAATCTCGCCGCTGAGGTTGCAGCTGGAGAGGTCAAGGTATATCAGAGATTCCATGTCGCCGAACTCCGGCGGGATTCCACCTTCGTAAGCGTTGTTGTATCCGAGTTTTAGATACGTCAGCGTCTTCAACCGAGACAAACTCTTGGGAATCTTCCCCGACAAACTGTTAGTGCTTAAGCTCAAAAACTCCAAGCTCTTAAACTCCGAGTAACTCTCCGGTATGCTGCCGGAAAAGTAATTTCCGTCGAGCTTAAGGTATCGGAGTTTCTCCAGTTTCACGAATTCCTCCGGAAGCAGTCCGGTGAAGTTGTTGTCGTAGGCGTCGAGGACCTGGAGTTGTGTCAAAGGAAGAATGAGTTCCCCGGGGAAATCGCCGGAGAAGGAGTTGTGAGAGATGTTGAGGAGCTTGAGGGAAGTGAGAGCAGCGAGCTCCTTGGGAAGTTGGCCGGTGAGGTTGTCCTGCGCGACGGTTAGTTTTTGGAGTTTGTCGAACTGTCCAATCTCCGGCGGAAGGTATCCGAAGAGTGGAACAAAGGAGACGTTGATAGCAACGACTCGAAGGTCTTGGTCGCATTTTACGCCGGAAAATAAACAGTGTGCGGAAAGCGAGCTGGAAAACTTCCAGTCATGGAGCGCCTCCTCTTTCGCTTTCTCTCCCTTCATGGACTCCTTCAGCTTCAGCAACGCCTCCATGTCACTGAACGACGAACACTTAGCCACGCCGAACCATACGAAAAGCAAGAACAATAGCGTGTAACACACACTGCTTTTCATGTCTCTCTTCCTTCCTTCTTCTCCCTCTCTCATATACCTATGCCAAATGCATACATCTGGCTCCCTTCTTCTTTTGCCACCACACACCTCATGCTCTCTCTATTTATATACACTGCTATAAATATGTGTAGATATTAAATTGAATAGCATGTGTGCATGGTGGCATGGCATGCAATACTAATTCTGTTTCTACTGAATCATAAAAGTTCTTCCAAGTGGATGCCATGAAAAATAAAGAAAAGAATAATATGCAGCACCAGTAGCTGCACGAGATCCACTATAAGTTCGTGAAACATGAAGTATAATTATGTTTCAGGAAAATTGTATACCTATATCAATTTCTAAAGCAGATTAATTATATTGATTTTAGTGGTGGGAGAGGCCCTACCAGCAATTACTTTAGAGGGGAGAAAGTTTATGTAAGCCTTGTCAAATCTTTTTATATTAATGGCTACATATATCAAGTTAATTATTCTTGGTATTTTTTATAATATGACTCTAATATTCTTACATGGCGTATAATGAAATATGCTTGGCTCACCACTCGCAGCAGAGTCCGCTAGAAGGTGGATTTAGCTTTTGTGATGAGAAAGATGCAATCTCTTTCTGACCATTTACGGAGGTTTAGACTTTTCATGAGCCTGACTTTGCAATGAAACGAAAGTGATTTTACGTTATTCACTATATTAAAAAGGGGAATAAATGAAAGTTTCTTTAAGTAGAAGTCTTCTTAGCTACTGTTCTTTGGTATATATCACTGGGATAATAATTATTGCCCATGGCAAAGCAAAGCATCAATTCTGTGTTTTAAGTTGTTCTGTCAACGATCAAGAACTAGATATTGCAGAATCGTATTCTGTGCATGACAGTTAATAAATATGCATCAATGAAATTTTAATGCAAATATTATTCATCTCAAGTTGCTCCGTTCCAAACATTAAGTCCAATGCAAATTACCATTTTGGAGTTTTCAGAAGAGAATGGAAACAGACAAGATGATATATACAGATAAATAGAAGTTATTATAAGTTGGTGCATATGCATGTAATATTATGCTCGTCTAGTGTACAGGATTATATTTTCAAGAGTAAGAACAGTGTTATGTAAATTTTCTTTATTTTCAATTTTAACATACAATTAAATAACGGTTAATTCTAAACCATGAGTTAGAGTCTCCTTTAGTACCTACTTGGCCGGTCCATGTCCCGGTACAAGATTATACGTATTTGGGTAAGAATACTGCTAAAAGAAAATAGCTAGAGACAAGTTTTTTCTTTTATTTGTTTTGTTTTGATGTTTCTTTCTTTTATGCAATGCTTAAAAAAGTGTTACAAGGTCAAGATTCTCACAGAATGATGCTTCAAGAATGGGTTCATGGCTGTGCGTTCAACATTTATTTGATAGTTTTTGGAATTGGGAGCCATGATAAACCGATGAGTGGTACATGCTTCTCAAAAGTGTTCAATATTGTCGTTTGTCAACCCCTGTGATGATAGTGACATGAGTTAGTGTTGGTGAAGTGCCCACAAAAATCTTATATCATTGGTGCTTTTAGTTACTTCGTCTTTTACGTGGCAGACAGTTTTAATTCCCTAAGCCTAATTAAGTTCTAAATTTCATTATTTCCACAACAGGTTAGATGGACAAGGAACTGTAGTTATATTCTGATTAAGCCAATAAGAAGTTGAATCCAACACATTATCTGCTAAAGATACACTCTATAGTTATGTTTTTAGATATATGGGATATCTTTCATGATTTTTTTTTTCTTTGAATTGATTAAACTTAATGGTAGATACTAAACCACTTCTTTCGAGTAATTTTAATATTCACAATAGTTAAAATTGCACTAGTGCTAATTACATTCTTATTCTTAGATATATTGCACATGCATTAGCACGTTTTTACCTGATTGATTGAGTGTATCATAATTAACTATTTTAATAAGAAAAATGATATTTTGACATTATTTTTAAAAGTTTTTTAATTTGTTTTTAAACGTATTTTCATTTGATATTATGATATGAAAAAAATTATTTAAAGAGTTATGGAATCCATATAATTATAAAATTCTTTTAAAATGTATGACAATAGAGTTTAATTGATTTCTTATTTTGATATGTAGTTTGTTGATAAATATTTTGATTTTATCTGTTTTGATATGTAGTTTGTTGGTAAAAAATTTTTAAAATGCATGACACTCACGTTTAGGTAATTTTCTCTATTTTGGTATGGTTTGGTGAGAAAGACTTTTGAACTCATGTTATAAATATGAAAAGTAGAAATCTCATGCGTTCCTATTGTTCTCGTTTTGAAAAAAAAATATATAGTCCAAGTGGTTTCTTTTATTTTGATATGTAGTTTGCTAATAAGTACTTTTAAACTCGTCTAACATATATAAAAAAATAAGAACTTCGTGTGTTTATGTTTCTTTTTATTTTGAAAAAAAATACAATTATAATGTTATGGAAAGTAAAAGCGTTATAAATACTTTTGAAATCTAAATAAGAAATGTAGCATACCTAAGTGAATAATTTTTTTTCTATATAATGTGACAGTGTCAATTAAATATAATGATACGTAAATGTCAAAGTATTATAATCTTTTTAATAATAAAACTTTTAGGTTGAATTGTGTATGAAAAAATTTACAGATAAAGATGAACATTAGTTGAACGGTTAAACTATGATGTATTGAATTGATTAGTATGAAGTATATATAGTTAAATAATATTTGAGTTGGTATTTGTAATCAAGTTATTAATATAATTGAGAAAATTATCAATTGATTGGTTGATGATAAATATTATGTGAGATTGGAAGGCTCAAAATTTAAACAAATTAGATATATTATTATGCTTAGAATTAGTTACTCTACTTGTATATTTGCATATGGGAAAAATGATAAAAAATAGAAGAATAAACCAGCATAGAGAATTTCATGTTCAATTATATCTAATTTTGGATGTATTTTCTCTTCATTTCATTATTCGTCATTATGTCTTTATTTCTTTTCTTCCGTTTCATTTTCCTTCATTCCTTTAATGTTGTGCTTACTTTACCATTCATAACCTACGTCACTTTCTCCTTAATCAAATCACCTCAAATTATTAACATTATTTTATGTCATTCTTGTTCCTTTTACAAAGTCATCTCGCACCATTATCTGTTTCTCCCCTATTGTATCAAGCATCTATCATATTACCATCAATTATTTTTTCCATTACTATGTTAGAATTTCTGAAAATTTTTATGTTTTTTAATTTAATTTTTATTATAATCTAGAACTAGACTTTTTAGGTGAATGATATTTAAATGAGAAGTGATCAATTATTATGCAGGAATAGTAATAACTCAATACTAGATCTTGTAAATACTCCTTTGTTCTTTAAGACAAATACTTATTATGAATAAGGAACATAAAGATAATAAAGTAGATGTTAATAGTTGTTATTTTTTGTTTCGAATATGTTATTTTAATAAAAAAACTAATATATATTTTATGTTTGTAATTTTTTTACTTAATACAAGTCATAAACTCAAAGCTAATTAAATAATTTTATCATGATTTGATAGTCTCTTTTACCAGTTAAAGATTAGTAATTACTATAATTTGGTCTTAAGATTATATATGATTTTTAGTCTTTAATTTGATTATTATTTATAATAGTTAACATAGTTTTGATTTAGCTTTTAAATCTATATGTTGATGAATTTTATAAGTATAATTGTTGTTAAATTTTAGTATTTAATGGTTTGAATGATTATTAGAAATTATTCAGGTGGAAAATATATATTTGGTCTAAATTAAGTAATTCTTTATTAATTAGAGGTGTCAAAACATATCTAACAAAACCTACATTGAAAAATAAAACATTATATGCTAAATAAGTACAAACCAAAACTAATGTAGTATGAAGATTTTTCTCCATTTATTATTTATTGCAACCAATGTAGTATATGGATTTTTTACATTAGTTATGTTGTCAAGATGGATTGACTCGAAAATTTGGTAAAGTGAATTAAATTACGATAAAGTTTGACATAAATTCAATGAAATAGTTTTTACATTTTATAAAATAATAATTATATTTAACTAAAAGTAAAAGTATTATAATAAAAACATAATATATATATATATATATATATATATATATATATAATGTATAATCATTTACCTATCAAATAATTATATCTAAAAATCCTAAAAATAAATATATTATTTTGAATTTTTGTATTTAAAAATATTATTTTAAACTTTTTTTAAGCGGATCAATTGATTAAAAACATAATTCATTTAAAATATAACTAAAATCAAATTAACTCAATTTATGAAGTAACTCATCAAACCTATGAGAAAAATCAGGTTTGTCACATCTAATTATAAATATTATATAATTGCATTCCAAGTTATAAATAATAAGCCAAGTGGAAAAGGTAATAATAACTTAAGATGTTCTTTTTTTCTCATTGGAGGATTGGAGTTAACTGAACTATATAGTGGAAGCAGAATCAACCAGGTCAAATCACATTATTTTAATTACATGAAATTAATAGCATATAGTAATGAGAAGTTATTAAAAAAAAATTGTATCAACCCCACAATCCACAACTTTAACTTAATTGTAATTTTGATTAATAAATTTTAAAAAATTTATTATTTTAGTGGATAATTTTTTTAATATTAGACTCTTAATTTTTAATTATCTATAAATTTAAATTTAAAATTATTTTTAAATAATTTTAGTTTTTAATTTTTAATTATTCGCATTTTTATTCTATTTTCAATTTTAAAAATATATCCAATCTTACAAATTTTATTGTATTTAATCATGTAAAAAATTGCAAATATTATTTGTTTTACTTTGATCTCTCGCATAAAGTTACGATTAAATAAAATTGAAAAATCAAATTATGTAAAAATAAATTCAAAGACTAAAGTTACAAATAATTTTAAAAAAACTAAAATTACCGAAAATAAAATAAAATTTGATAAAATATAGAAACAAAATTACAATTAAGCTTTTAATCTTCTTACATTTGCATACCAACAACTTTCATGATGCGAACGCTAAGAATCTTAAAAGAGAAATTCTCCCATATGCAACCTCTACGAATCGTCCACATTCAATTTACATATTTGGAGGAATAAATTTAGCAAACACTTATTTAATAAATTTAATTCATGAACTTAATTATGAAATTCTTTTGATGATTTTACATATAAATTTTGTTAAAATATATAACAAGAAAATAATATTTTTGTATAAATTCTAATAAGTCCGCGCAAAATTTTTTAATCATTTTCACCATTGCACAGTAATTTATTTTTTTTTCCATTTGTTATTTGTAGTTGAGATGGTAGAAACACCTCTAAAGTGTGTGAATCATGTTCATTCCAGTTGACAACACTATGTATAGATAACTAATGTGAAAATTTAAAACCCTAATGAACATTTATCCAAAGAGGAGTGATACGTTGAGAATGTCAACACTAATTTACATTCATTTAACACTTATAAATAATATTATTTTATTAAAATATAATATTTTATTACGAAAAATAGGTGTGAAATGAGTGTAACTTTTAAACACTAATGGTAAAATATATTTATTCTTATCCATATAGCAAGTATATATTTTGATTATTCTAAAGTAAATTTTTAGATTTTAGGTCTTGTGAGATTTGTTAAATGTGATTATTTGAACATATACACTCAAGTTTCATTTTTTACGTAAAACAAACACATGCAGTAGATAATGAGAAAGATTAAAAAATATTTAAAAATAATTATATTATCAATGAACCATGGTTAATTGATAAAAAATAACGTAAAAGTGATCAAATTTAATACTATTAATAATTTGTCATCATTAACTTGTTGGTTACATTATTTTTTAATAATATAGATGTAGATAATTTATAATAACAGATATTATATTTAGAAATGTAAAAATGGGAGTGGTGGAAGCAGCTGAGACAGTGTTTAACGAGGATCCTTGATCGAGAGAGAGGTTGGGGTTCCCTGCAAAGGCTTTGTCGTTGAAGGCGGAAAACTGGCCGCCGGTAGGGAGCTTGCCGGTGAAATTGTTGAAGGAGAGATCCAGCGTGGCAAGGCTCCTCATCAACCCAATCTCCTCAGGGATTGGCCCTGTCAAATGGTTTCTGGAAACATTCAAATTGCTCAAGCTCGTGAGGTTTTTTATGCCCTTAGGAATCTCACCGACGAGCATGTTCCGGCTGAGGTCAACGGAGGAGAGTGAAACGCAGTTAACCAACGTCGTCGGGATTGCTCCCGTGAGATTGTTGCCGCTTAGGTTGACGGTGGTTAGCATTGGTAAGGCAAAAACCTCCCCCGGGATTTCTCCAACCAACTCGTTCTCGTCGAGTGAGAGTGTCTGCAGTGCCCTAAAGTTCTTCAACGCCGGGGGAATTCTCCCCGTCAGAAAGTTGTTGGAAAGCGTGAGAATCCCCAGAGAATCACCGGAAATCTTCGGAGGTAGTTCGCCGTTAAAACGGTTGTTAGCGAGCTCGATTATCTCGACCGAAGGCAGTTTGAAAATTCCTGACGGAATGGCGCCGTTTAAGATAGTTATTGGAGGCTCGGATCTTGACGAGAGACTTGCAGTTTCCAATATCGTCAGGGATTGGACCGTGGAAGAAGTTGTCGGTGATGATGAAGGTTTCTAACCTCCCACTCTTGCACAAACCCGGAGGGATCGACCCAGTGAAGTGATTGTTTGTGACGTCGAAGAACTTGAGACTCCCGTTTTGGCCCAGGTTTTGAGGTAGCTCCAAGGAGAAGTTGTT
>Ga0209700_110053_pt1 | contig 10215 bp, 5 predicted proteins | sample SiratroredBW_FD_187528 | JGI IMG/M metagenome (GOLD analysis project Ga0209700, IMG submission 187528) | Root nodule microbial communities of legume samples collected from California, USA - Siratro red BW (SPAdes) (version 2) | ecosystem: Host-associated > Plants > Roots > Nodule | place: USA...
CAAACTTGCCTTATCTTGTTTTTGGTTTTCCATAATTTTTCCTAATAAACTATGGTGGCGACTCCTCTGTTTTGAAAACGAAAATTATTTTTTGTTCGCCGTCCCCGTCGTGACCCCGGTTGTGACACAAACAACACTTAATTGTTGAAGTCAAGATGACCAAAAATAGGTTGTTTCTTCTCTATCTCCATATAATTGAGCATACATGTTTTACTGTAAAGTTAAAAGATGAAGCATGGTTATGGAACTTTTGATATGGTCATCTAAATTTCAATGGACTGAAAACATTGTATCAAAAGAATATGGTGACGGTTCTTCCTCAAATTGCAGCTCCTACTGAAACTTGTGAAAGTTGTGTTCTTAGAAAATAATCATGCAATCCATTCTCGCAAGCACCTCACGAAGAGTAGAACATGTGTTAGAAATGGTTCATTCAGATCTTTGTAGACCAATAAAACCAAACTCCAATGGTGGTAAACGATACTTTATAACCTTCATTGATGACCTCAGTAGAAAAACACATGGGTGTATTCTTTTTCAGGAAAAATCAGAAGCATTTGATGTTTTTAAGCATTTTAAAGTGCTTGTTGAAAAAAGAAAGTGGTAACCCTTAATTTCTCTTTGTAATGATTGTGGAGGAGAGTACACTTCTTATGATTTCATGAAATTTTGTGAGAAAAATGGAATCCAAAGACAACTAACGGCAACTTATGCACCTCAACAGAATGGTGTTTGCGAATGAAAGAATCGTATTATTCTTATCATGGTACAAAGCATTCTAACAAGAAGTGTTGTCCCAAAGACACTCTGGCCTAAAGGAGTCGCATGGAGCATTCATATTTTAAATAGAAGCCCAACTTTGTCTGTTCAAAATATGACACCAGAGGAGGCATGGAGTGGAAGAAAACCATGTATCAACCATTTCAGAATATTTGGGTGTGTTTCTTATGCCCATATTCCCAGTGAGAAAAGAAAGAAGTTAGATGATAAAGGAGAAAAATGTGTTTTTCTTGATGTTAGTGATCAATCTAAGGCTTATAAGCTATATAATCCTAACACTAAGAAAATTGTAAACAATCGTGATGTTTTTTATGAAGAAGTAGAGTCGAATGAAAAAGCTGCTACTAGTAAACACTCTGTTGTGTCAGATTTTGAAGAGGAAGTTAATGAGAATTTATCCCAGCAGATTTTTCAACTGATTCTTCTGAAGATACTCAACATGGAGTTCCTGTTGCTTTTGAAATTGATGAGCAATCTAGTGAACCAACAAGTTCACATTCTCATCGTGTTAGACGCAAGTCAGCATGGATGTCAGATTATGAGGTAATTGGAGTTTCTGAAAGTTTTCTCACTCACTTTGCACTAATTTCATATTGTGATCCTACTACCTTTGAGAATGTTGTGAAAGAGTCAAAATGGCGCAAGGCCATGGATGACGAGATTGGTGCAATTGAAAAAAAAAACAAATTTGGGAGTTAACTGAGCTTCCTAATGGAGTCACCACAATTGGAGTAAAATGGGTGTATAAAACAAAACTTAAGGGGAATGGTGAAGTTGACAAGTTTAAAGCACACTTAGTAGCAAAAGGCTATAAGCAAGAGTTTGAAGTGGACTATGTTTGCACCAATAGCCCGCCATGACACAATTTGGTTGTTGATTGCAATTGCAGCTAAAAAAAATTGTGGCCCATCTTTCAGCTAGATGTGAAATAAGCTTTTCTATATGGTGACTTAAAGGAATAGGTATTTGTTAATCAACCACTTGGTTATTTAAGAAAGAAAGTGAACACAGTTTACAAATTAAAAAAGGCCTTATATGGATTAAAACAAGCCCCATGTGCTTGGTACAGTAAAATTGAAGCTCATTTCTTTAAAGATGGTTTTCACAAGAGAAAAATTCTTATTGCTTGTTTATATGTGGATGACCTCATATTTACTAGAAATAATACTCTCATATCTAATAATTTTAAGAGATTTATGATGGATGATTTAGAGATAACTGATTTAGCCAAGATGCATTATTTTCTTGGTATTGAGGTGGTTCAATCCTCTATTGGAATTTCAATTTCTCAAAAGAAGTATTTGTAGGAAATTTTGAATAGGTTCTCAGTGAAAGAATGTAATCTTGTAACCACACCAACAGAATTTGGAGTGAAGTTAACCAAGGATGAAGAAGGGAAGAAAGCTAATAGTACACTCTACAAGGCTTGATATTATGTTATTTGTGAGTTTGATTAGTAGATATATGGAAAATCCAACAGAGACTCATCTCCTTGCTGCCAAGCAAATTCTTCGTTGTTTATAAGGAACCAGAGATTTTGGGTTACTCTATAAGAAGGGTGAAAGGTCCAATTGGTTTTATCGATAGTGGTTTTGCAGGTGATCAAGACGATATGAAGAGTACTTTAGGTAATGTATTTTTACTTTGTTCAGCAATTGTATCTTAGTTATCAAAAAACAACAAATTGTCATTTTATCAACGATAGAGGCAAAATTTGTTGCAGCAACCTCTTGTGCATATCAAGCAATTTGGTTAAAGAAAATTTTGGGGAATTACAGTTTGCACAATAAAAAGTAACTGTGATTTACTGTGATAAAAATTTTGTTATCAAACTCTCTCAAAATCCAGTTCTACACGGTCCAAGTAAACACATAGATGTTAAGTATCATTATATCATTATTTAGGTGAACTCACCAATGAAAAAGTGATTGATCTCATCTATTACAGGAATAAAGAACAGTTAGCTGATATTTTTACAAAAGCTCTCAAATTGCCAACTTTTGAGAAGTTTAGAAGGTTACTTGGAGTTTGTAAGGTTTGAGAGAAAGTTCATCTTTATTTAAACTTATATCAGTTTAAAAGAGGGAATGTTGAATAAATTTATTTTTCATGTTTGCCGAATCTTTACCTTAGTACCTAATTGTTAGGAAGAGTGCCTAATTGTTAGGGGATTCTTCCGTGAAGTGAGTCAGTTAGGTTCTTTCTGAGTATTTTTTTTTCAATTGTAATTTTGCTTATTTAAGCAAGTTTCTGCTATTGAATAATATAAAGCATTTTCTTCTTTATTACATATGTGAATTCTGTTGCATCTAAATTTTTGTATCAAAAAAGTGGTATACAATATTGATTGTAGTAAATAACAGATGTAAAAAGTAGTATAAAAAGACTATTTTGACAAAAAATTAAAAAATTATTAGATGTCTTATTTATTACATCAGTTGTTACAACAAACGATGTAATATATGGTATATATTTAAAAATAAAATAAAAAAATTATTCAGGAGGCTACTTTTATATTGATTATTAGAGTAACTGATGTAATATATTAGGTTTACGGTCAATTACATTGGTTATTTGGGAACCTGATGTAATATAGATAAGCTCCAAAATCAATAACACATTTTAACCCTTGTTTTCATTCTTCTTCTTTTGTGCTTTGTTCTTCGTCACCATTGTCCTCACCAACTTTCCTCAAGCACATCTTTGTGGACCTCTATTTCCACCATGAATTGTGAACATTGCTTGATTCACCTCCTACCCCTTATCATTTGTGGGTTGTTGTTTCTCTTTGCAACAAGTTAGCGATTTTGTAAAATTTATTAAAAATAGTTAGAAATTTGTTTTTTATCCAAATTTTTAGTGCTAACTTCTTTTAGTGTATATTTGATAGTGAAGTTCTTACATTACATACAATTATCATAAATTTCTTAGTTACCAAAATTTAGGGAAAAAAAACTTCAAATGGTCATAATTTTTTGACAGTTCGGAACACGTTAAAAATGAAAGTTGCTCAAAATAAAGTAATGAATCCGGTGGAGAATTCCCATAAAAGATTAAAAATCCAAAATTGTTTAAAACTCCACCATTTATTGTTAGTTTTTTTTTTATTTTTCAAGGTTTTTAAGGTATTTTTTTTCTTATATTTTTGGCTCTTACTTAACATACCTACACTTGTTAGAAAATTTGTTAGAAAATCCTAAAGTTTTCTTTTATGTTTCCTTATATCAATTATAAATTTATTAAACTATTACATCTTACATATTTCATACTTACATCTATAACTCATCACTAGGAGTTGTTACATTGCATATAATGTTTTTGTTAAATTCTCTTGAACCATTTTTGTTAATATGAATATAATTTTATTGTACATAACCATTTAGAATGTCTTTAAAATCATCCAGGATAACCAGCTACTAAACATCATACTTATTCAAGTATGGATAATATAAGTACACTTTATATCTTTACATGTTATGTAATGAAATAATATTTAAATCATTGAGCAAAAAGACAATTGAAGAAATTCGTGAAGAACGTGTTATACACATAGAAGTTAGAACTTGTTTTTATTTATAAATGTGTGGTACATAGATATTGTCATTAGTTTTGACCATTTTATGGTAACTTTAATTTTAGTTTTCATGTGCACAAGTTTTACTAGTCTTATGTTTGTTTGATAGATCTTTATTTTTTTGGTATTTTGTATGGTTATTACATGTTGAAAAAATAATAAATTTGTCATTTTTTAAAAGAAAAATTATACATATTACATTGGTGGTAAGTTGGAATCGATATAATATGAGACTTTTTACATCGATTGAAGCTACAACCAATATAATATGTCGTCATCATTCCCATATTACATCAGTTTCAACTTGCAACTGATATAATATGTATCGTTTTCTGGCTTTTAAAAATACTCTTTTTAAGTCGGTTGTTTTTATAACTAATATAATTTTAGACTCTACTATATTGGTTAAAAAACAGATATAAAAAATTATGAACTTTTTATATCATCTAGATCAAGCTCTAATGTAAAAAATAAAAAATAAAAAATCCCTATAACCAATATAAAATATAAAATGTTATTAATGTCATTCAACATATCAAGTAATCTATGTTTAAAAAGATCATCTTTTCATGAACATTTCATATTATTTTATGAAATATATAAAAATGTACATGCAGTAACTTCAGTATAAACAAAATCTAACTATCACATTTTTAAATTCGATGAAGTATTAACATATCCATATAGTCCTTATCTTATAACCTCCTCAACTAAACTTTGAATAATTTAGATAGTATCTTAATAAATGAATTTAAAGTCAACTTCACAAAACTATTTTCTTAAAATTATATCTCACTTATAATTATATCTCACTTATATAATTAATGATTTGGTGATATTATATATATATATATATATATATATATATAATCTCTACTAATTTTAAAATATTATAAATTATTTTTTGTCATATTAAATAAAAAAAGGATAACTAACAAAAAACATATATTTATTTTAAATATTTTTTAATATAAAAATATCACATAATGAATAATATATTAGAAATGGAATGTATTAAACCAAAGATAGTTATAAATCTTTAGGTTTAATGTCAACAATCCGCAAAACATTCCAGTGGACATGAACTACTAGCCTGTAGCCTGTATGTGCAGACGATGCTTGGTTTGATTGTGTTAAAATGATATTTTGGTAGAAAGTTAGAAAAATTTATTTATAATTATAATTTAAAATATTTTAGTACATAAAAGTAAGTATTGTAAATGGTTTAAAGTTGTAGTTTAATCAATAAATGTTTTAAACAGTTTAAAATGATAGGATCTAAATTATTTTAATACCATAAAAAAATTAAATGGTTTAAAATTACGATAGACTGTCTCAAGTGTAAATCTTTTAAATAATTTAAAATTATAAAGTATATTAAAACATAAATTATATATTTGTGCTTATGAGTAAATTATAAGAAATGATATTGCAAACGACAGGGTAAATTCATAAAAAATATAACTATGCAAGTCATGGTTTTTATTTAATTACGTTTCTTAATATTTTAATAAAGATATTTAATTTATTTACGTACATAAATAAATAAGTGGAGTATGATATAGAGAAAAACAAGTGTATATAAATTTATTAACCTTGAATCTATTCATAAGTATGAAACCACTTGAATCTATTTAACCACTGACTTTGAAAAACACAGAGGACTAGTTTACTTTGAGTTACTGATTACTAATTTATTAATAAATTATAAAATATATTATAGGTCTAGTTAAAGAAAGAATACACATAAAAACATTACACTCTACTTCTATAAAAGGAAGAGAGAACAAGACAGCTTCATATTTAAGTAAAATAATTAAAATTAATAATTTAATTACAAATGATAATTATGGATCTTTAACTAATGAATAATAAATCCTTATAAATAGAAGAGTGTTTTCTAGAGATAAAATTAGAGTACTTTTTAACTCTCAATTAATAAAATACTTTTTCTCAACTAATACAAATATTGAGTTGATATTGGAAATCTCTTTTGTAGGTATCTTCCAAAGGCAAACTGAAGATGTATCTTCTAACCGAAAATTGGAAATCTCTCTTATAGGTAAATTTACATATTACACAATAAAAATAAATTTACAAATAATTATAAATGTAAGAACAATATTAGAAACACAAAATAAATGTGATGTGTTTATATATAAAAGAATAAGTACTTCTTATTAACACAAAATAAATGTGATATGTTTATATATAAAAGAATAATTACTTCTCATTATCATAACTTGGTTTCTTTTATTTTAATAAGACAACTTAATTTCTTTTAATTTAACAAGACAGATAAAAGGCAAGATCAACCACTTAGGGTGTGCTGTAATTTTTTTGAAAATTTATTTACTGATATTACAATACTTCATACTTAGAATATTTGGTAGGGTATACTTTTCTTTTGACTCAACACTTACAAGAGTAAAGATTTTCTCACATCACATTGAGTTATGTTCAGAGAAACCTAACATTCAACTTAATAATATATATGTTTATATATATATATATATATATGATAGATTTTTAATTCTTCTTTAGTTCAGTATTGTTCAATTCAATTTTTAATTTTGTATACCTTTAATATAATCTAACTCACCTTCTATTGGATGGGACTATATCAGTTAATTCAAAGATTTTGATTTGTTTTTTTAAAAAAAAAAATTATAATTTTAAAACATTTGTATTAGATTCTTAAGAATAATTATAAAGAATGTATTATAATATTTAATATTTAAAATTTTAAATAACTTAATATTTCAAAAAATATATTTAATTACTAGAAATAAAATAAATGAAATAATATAATATTATTTAATAGGTTTGGTCATATCAGAATCATTATAAAAGATCGTCACCCCTCAGTAGAAGATTGAATTGGTACCACAGAAAAACTAACTGAATATAATCTCATCACCGAATAACAAAATCAATGGTTTGCTTATAAGATATGTAAAAATGGAGACAGCAAAATAGGCAGTAAACCAACAAAAGAATTACTTGTCCAGATAAAAAAGAAAAATAGTGTTCAGAAATACCATAAATTGTGCTGTAAAAAAAAAAAAGAAAAGAAATGACATAAATGTCCAGATATAAAGGATTTGTTAGTATGGCAAACTTCAGGATCAAAAGGGTAATCAGCTTCCAGCTGCAAAGAAGTTCCAACCTGGATGAATAGCAACCAAAGTTAGTAAAAAATATATATAGATTTTTTCAATTAAACAACACATTGAATTTTCATGTTATAAAGAACCATAGCACACAACAAATTTTATAATAATCAAAACAAACATTCTTCTATTTTTTTATTATTATTATTTATGCTGGTTTCAAAATGATAATCCTACACTCACAACCATAGCTATCAATATCCACCTCAGGTCATCTTCAAACCATTTAGATAACTCAATCAACATGGATTAACAGCTTCTTTTTAACAATCAACATTCAGCAAACAGGTTGACATTGGAATTTAAATCAGTCACCAAACTGCCATGATGCAATAACATCTAATAATTTAATTTAAAAAATACCATAATCTAAATAAGAGAAAATTCACATTATGCTTTTCCACCTTAGTGCAGTACTAATAAATCATAGATTATTATTTTGACTCTGTACATTTGGTATGAATGATACAAGTGTCTGGGTCCAGTATCATGAATATACTAGAGGCGAAGTTATAAGAAAGAACAAACTATAATGAATAAACTAAAAATAGCAAATCATAAATGTTTCACACTTATTTGGGGAACTAAATATATGTTCAAATATATTAGAACAATCCTCAAATTATACAAGTCGTACATTCAAGCAACATTATAAACAGAATTCATGTAATTGAGCTACATAATCCATCTCTTCAGCACAAAAATGTCAATAAAACATCAGTAGCTGATTTTGTAATTAATTTGTTTGGCAATAAGAAATTCAATTTATTTGTATATATGCATACCGGTATAGTCACAGCCCCTTTCCTGATAAGAATCCTCATCTGCCGATGCTTTTATCTCCAGTGCAAGCGCAACCAGTGCCTTTCAAACTATTTTGAAAAGGTTGTACTTTTGGAATGATTGCACCAAATAGCTGAAATGAATCAGACACCGGTTCTATTGAGTTGCTGTTGTGATTCGCAACAGTGTCTGTGACACAGGAATGGATACTACGATGGCTATCAGGTGATGGTTCATCAGATTGAGGAGGGCTGCCGCCCACATGTAGTTCTGTGGACAAATTGTTCAGCCTTGAAAATGTGTTGTTCTCAAAGGAATTACCCATACACGGTTGAGACATGTCTCTCGGATAACTGAAAAAACTTGATGCAGAATATACATCATGCCTGGCTCCCTGCATGCCAGCAGGAAAAGAATTATAACCCAACGCTGCTTGATTCAGGTGTCCCATTGCAGAATTAGTGAATCCGGTCATAGAAGAGGGGCTTCCCTCTCCATTAGTATATGTGGCATAAGCATTAGCAGTTCTAAACCTTTTTGCAGGGGGGAATGCTGAATGAAGGGCAGGTGTGGAAACAAGTTCCACCTGCCAAGGGCTAACCCACTTTGCATTCTGCAACCGTTCAGGTTCATCCCATGTAACCTATGACAAAGAGCAGTATCAGTCATTTGAGAGAGAAGATAGTTTCTTGAAATACAAGTTATGTGACAAATAGTTTCTTTCAAGAAAGAAAAAAACTTTTTGTCACAGAAATAATACCGATACTCAAATATTAGAAATTAAGGGCAGTCAAAGATACTCTCTAATTACAATTGTTCCCTGCAAAAGTGAGAAAGACAGTTAGATACATGCATGAACAGAGAGCATCCCAGTGACGTTTGTTGAGAATTTGACATGGAAAGTATAATCAAGACTGACGTATAGTAACCCAAAAAGGAAAACATATATTAATTGATCTTCTGATATAGAAATTGTGTCAATGACTTTATCCAAACTGAAAACATTTTGGAAAGAAAAGATACTATGCACTGGTTTGATAAAGTTTTGCGAATCCTACCTTATCTAAACCACCCACAACATATGAATTAAACCCAGCAAAGTAGAACATCTAGACAAAAGTGTAGAAATTCAACAGGCGGAACAGACAAAGGCAAGACAACAAAAAATATTGTTACCCCAAAATAACAGACAACCACAGTAATCACACTGCCATTTTTCCAGTTCAATCTCTTCATGCATTTAACATACATTAGCTAAAATGATAAATATAAACTACATCAAACCTTCTCCAATGCTTTTTGCCCCAAAGGACGTGTCAGTCATCTGTTCTTATATTTCACCAGCAAATAAGGTGAATATATTTTTCATTGCCCGCATTCCATCCTTTTGAAAGCAACATTATATACAATAATAGAACCCTAAACCACAAAATCATTCTCTGGGAAAAATCCTTTCTGAGATAAGACAAGTAATTCCGTATAAGTTTCAATTCACTCCAACAAAAAACCGCCCCTATCCAACTAGAAAAATGAAATGGAAAAATTAGGGGTTCTACCTTTCAGCATCAGTTTCTTGTTGAATAAAGTACAGTTACAATGTTAATGAAAAACGTAATTCATGCATTAATGAAAAGTTACAGAAAATCCAGAACAGACCAAGAACCGTATTATACTCGTATAGCCAAACATTTTATTAGCAAATAAAGAGTTCTAAGCAGATAATTCTGGGTGGCTGGCTAATTAAAAACTATGCAGCCCCACGCAGCCCCACCCGCATCCATCCTAGTCTCCCTTCCTTATAAAGTTCAACAAGGAAGAAAGAGAGACTCAGTGTGATCGCTCGTGGAAGTCATACAAGTTTTATTTTACCATCTCCACCCGTATCTGCTTTACTAATTCTTAAAC
>Ga0209700_110056_pt1 | contig 10214 bp, 2 predicted proteins | sample SiratroredBW_FD_187528 | JGI IMG/M metagenome (GOLD analysis project Ga0209700, IMG submission 187528) | Root nodule microbial communities of legume samples collected from California, USA - Siratro red BW (SPAdes) (version 2) | ecosystem: Host-associated > Plants > Roots > Nodule | place: USA...
TTTTTTAACTTTTTTAGTTTTTGTTGTCCATGTTGTCTGCACAGTAATTTTCCCTCCCTTTGGTAATGTTGCTTTCATCTCACTCCTTTTCCCATTCTCAAATCTAGCGCGTGAGCATCACACACCTCTTCTTTATTATTTTATTTATTTATTCTTATTATTAATATTATTATTAGGTCATACTCCGTTAATGCATAGTCCACATACTATATCTCTCTTCTTCTATACATTTTTAGTGCTCACTGCATTGCAGGGTGGCAATTTCAACTTATCCCAATATCATATGATGTTTTGATTGGGTCAACTGTTTGAACTTGGCTAACTAACTTTAAAATATGATAAATAGGTTTAACTAAAATTAAATATGGTCTCTGTACCCTTAAATATAGATAAAATATTGAATCTCATAAAAGAAATAGTTATTTCTTCCTTTAAAAAAATAACAGTAGTCTAATTTTTTATATAAATAAAATTAACTTTAAATGTATCACTTTTTAAATAATTTAACATTTTTAATAAATAATTATTTTTATATATTACTGTTCCTACATAGATCTTGAGTGTCTTCGGTCTTAACTGAAACTTCTGTTTTAATAGTCACTTCAGTGGTTTAGGGAGTTCTTATCTTTAGTGGGGAGTGGGGATTATGTACAAAAAGCGCTCTGATACCAAAGTTAGTACTCGGATATCGGACAGGCTAAGTTATGATTGGAATTAGGTACCTTTTTGGGTCCACTCACATGGTATTTATAGAGGTCAAATTTGTACAGTAGCATTGTGATTGGTCGAGGTTTCAGGGTATAGCAGCCTTTGCAGACACGACAACATTGCGATTAGTCAAGGTTTTGGACAGAGATGCCTTTGCAGACACGGCAGAGTTGTGATTGATCGAGGTTCTGGGGTATGGGCAGACTGTGGTTGTCACCAGTTGTCTAGTGACTTGGCATTCTGGGTTTGAACAACTAAGTGGGTGAATGTCAGTCTTAGCCGAGCACCATTCGGTCTAAACCGAATACCACTCGCCCAATTGTTTCTGATACTACTCGACTATACTATTGGTGACCCTTATTACGAGAATCCCCTAGCTTAAGTGAAAATGAGCCCGAGAGTAGGTCCAGTTTCAATATTATTTCCGCTTGAGTGAGAATCTCTCCGCTTGAGTGAGAATCTCCTCGCTTGAGCGAAAATACACCTGAGAACAGGTCACAATTCTCGCTTAAGTGAAAATCGTCTTGCTTGAATGAAATATGCAGAAAATAATTTTTATAAAGGAACTAACTACTGTACAAAACATTCATCATCCAAATAATTTTACAATTTTCTCATTCTAAACTCAATCACAACTTCATATCATCTTGTTTTATTACAGTACCTATAAATTTATTCAAGAACTTCTTCCATTTCAAAATCAATCATAGAATCAATTTAACAACCTTTAAGGTTTACATGCTTTCAAAATCAATTCTTGAGCATAACCACCCCATTTGCATTTCTCTTGTCCACCTACCATCTACTCTCAATTATATTTTTCTATTCAATAATTATCAACATCAAATCTCAAGTATTAACACTACATCAAGCTTATTGAAACATTTCAATACACTTATCAAAACTATATTGAATTCTTTTCATCTACCAAAACCAAATTCATAAATCTTTTACACTATCTCATTCAATCATCATTTCAGCACTCAATAAGTCTATTAATCATTTATACATATTCAACTCGTTTATCCTATATTTCTATTTGAAGCTAACTAACTAGTATAAAACATTTAACTAACTTTCCTTACTTGATTTAATGTAGGTCAATCCAAAATAACTCTCAAACTACACCACTAAGACCATGAACTAATAGAGACCTATCTCGATGTCCTAGATGTCACATGCATGCTAGATTGCAATAATAGTTAAGAACACTAGAAAAATGACTCAAAGGAAATGAATAAAAAATAAATGTATTTTGTTCAAGAATCTAATTGAATACTCTTGCTCTACTCGACACAAGAAGTCTATGGATGACCTCCTAACAAAATGATATGATTTAACTTGAAATTTAACTAGTATTAATTATAGACTATGTGATAGGAACCTTTATAGATTTATAAACTTAGGATTCAACCTACCTTCCTTCCTTATAATGGGTTGCAAGTCAATCACTTTGACTAACTCTTTGTTTATTTCTTTATACTCTTAGTGAAAATATACAAATTTATGTATTTTTCATACCAAAATTATTATCAATAGTTCTTTTTCCCCTGTTACTCATAAATTATCTTAAAATCATAATTCAATTATATATTGAGTCCTTACCTTTGAAATATGTTATACCTCTTGTGTTTAAGATGCTTGAAAGGTAGATTAATGTGAGTGTTATAAATTAACTTTGCTTCTTTTTCTTTCATGGTCGACTAAGTGTGACACCCATCGAAACTGTTGCAATCCACAAAGATAATAAAAACAAGAGGACAAAGGTGAGTAAAAGAAGAAAATCAAAAGAAATGAGTTGGAAAAAGAAAATCTAATTTTTTATTTATTTTAGAATAAAGAAATTTAGTACTCCAAAACATGTTTCCTCATGTGAAAAATACGACTTAGTTTCCTACCCCTGCCTTTGTCAAATTTGCATTGTAATAACTCTGGATCTAAAGGTTTATCTCAATTAGAGAGCTAGTCAGTTTCCTGAATTTGATTTGTAAAAGAGTAGTTGATGACTCAAACTTGAATGTTTATTTAATTGAGCCTAACTAAAATATTTAGATTGTCTTATTAAAAAATTAAGTTTGAGCTTGCCTTGTTTAACTCTTTTACAACTTAATTAATTTTGTTTATAAAGATTTAAATTATTTTTTAACTTTATTATGGACTATCTAAAATTAATTTAATACTAATTTACTAATAAAAAAAATGTTACAACATGTTTTTACAAATATAAATTTAAGATAAATGATGAATGAATATTTATTTATTTTAATTTATAAGATTGTATATATTTAATAAATTTATTTCATTTCTTTTTAAATTTAATTATACATGTCATTTCTCTAAGATTTTGAGGTGAAAGTTTTTTTTTTCTTTATAAAAGTATAAAAAAGTTTATGTCAATATTTTTCGGTTTGATTTTTTTATCTGACTAAGTGTATTTGTATTATTTTTTCAAATCTCAAATCCTCTATTTTTGTGTTGTATGGATGGAATTTTTGTATTAGATGTATGATCTTTAGAAAATATGATTTTTTGTCTATATAGGTATTTAGTGATATGTTAGTTGTTGAATCAAACTTTCTAATAATAAGTTATTTTTTTATTTGAGATAAAATTTCAGTTTACAAACTATATTTAATTATATTTATTAAAGATTGTAGTATAGCATTTTTCTTTTGTATATGATATTGTGAGTATAGTCTTACTATGTGCTTATTAGAGTGGAAATAAATTAAAGAATTAAAAATTGTGTTTGTTAAAGTAAGAGAAAAAATAGATAATTTTAAAAATTTGAGGAAGCCAGTTTATTTATACTTTTTCTTATTTTTTCAAATCAATCAAATTATATAATTTTTAAAGTATTTTTTCTCTATTTTTACCTAATTTTATTACATTAAACAACTCAATATTTAATTTTATTCTATATTTAATTTTTTTTATTTCTATCCTCTATTATTATTATTATTATTATTATAACAACCCAAAAATTATCATAAAATACAATTAATATACAAAAGAAAAGAAAAGAAGAAAAACAGAAAAATAAATTAGTTTGACGAGAATTAACCTTGTTTGAGCGAAAATTCCTTTAGTTGAGCAAGAATTGACCTTGCTTGAATGAAAATTTCTCTGTTTAAACAAAAATTGACCTGAGAGCACTTGTTTCTTTTCAAATAAGCTCGCTCAAGCAAGCTCTATCTTGCTTAGGCGAGATTTGTATAGTAAATTTTTCTTTGTTTTTCAATATAATTTGCTTAAGCAAGATTCCTCGGTTTGAGTGAAAGTATAAGAAAATAGTTTCTCACAAAACTAACTTTGTTCTATGTCCAAGTATTAACATGCATTCAAAGTTTAAAGTACTATATAAAATCTCTAAATACATCAAACCTATATACAATAATATACATGACAAAAGAAAAACCAACTTAAGGTCATAAAGTCTCCAAACACACCAAAGATATATACAAATGTATACATGACAAAAGAAAGACCAAATTAAGAGTATATACTTCTTAAGCTACTTCTGCATCTACTCGTGTACATAGTACAGTCATTACAATTCACAACATAACAAAATAAACAACGGTAAGCTAGTGAAATAATATTTTCTAACTTGTAAAAAAGTAAAAGGAAAAGAAGTGAGTAAATTTAAGAATTTAAATATCAATCCACAAATCAAATACAAATAGGTCTATCATCCCATTATTTATACTTCACAATGATTTATTTGCAATCAACGTACTTTGATTTCCTTTCAATTCGTAGTACTCTGATTTCATTTCAATCAAATGATTGCATATGAACTCATTATTTAGTCATAACAATAATCATATCATTTCAACCATTATGAAACATATAGGTACATATGTAACCATGATACCTTGATTTCCTTTCAACCCCCACTACACTAGTTCCATTTTAATCAAAATGATTACATGTGAGCCTATAACTCATTCATCACACATATCATATGAATTCAATCATACTGAAGCATATACATGCATATGTAACCATGGTACCTTGATTTCCTTTCAATTTCCAATACAATATTTTCATTTCAACCAAAATTATTACATATGAAACTATAATTCAACATCGCACATATCATTTCAATTTCATCAAGCATAATCGTGTCTATCCAAAAAATTAAAATTGACAATATTCAGAAACAACTCTTGTCTATCAAGCTATCAATCTCACAATTCTTATTAGATACATAATCAACCAATTTCATCATAAGACATATGTGTAGCATAAATTGAAACTTAGTACTAATTATATTCATAGTTAGGTCTTCTAACCTAAAGTCGTATTAAAACTAGCTTCTCTGAAAAGCTCAAATTCCAAAGCAAATCCTCCAAATCACAGAATAACATTAGTCTAAATTCTAAGGATATAGAACAAATTATCCAAAATAATACCAAATTTCAGTATAATCTTAATTAAGTTGAGAGAAACAATTTTCTAAATTGTTCCACCATAATTGATGAAATAGCTCCTAACTCCCTTACAAGACTTAATCATATTTTGAAACAAATGAAATATGAAGAGTGAAATTGAAAGATAAAAATGAAAAATGGAGAGGTGTGGAGAGAGAAAGAAAACTAGAGAAAAGAAAGCTATTATTGTAATAAACTGTTACAATAATAATAATAATAATTTATTATTATTATTATTATTATTACTATTGTTATTAAACATAAAACATATATTTTATCTCAACTTAGATTTTTACAATTCAACTCAACCCATTTACTACAAGAAAAAGATTGTTTAAAGACCAACTTTTAGTTACCAAATGAAATGGTTACTAATTATGACCAAAATAGTCACCAAATTAGATTTTGGTTGCTAAATAACTACAAAATAAATGTAATGATTAAATTTAGTGACCAATTAAGTCAAATAATTGGTATCTAATATTAGCTACCAAGGTTTTAGTGACCTATGTCATTAGATTCTAAATTAGTATCTAATTAAGTTAGAGACTAGTTTAGAATCTAATGGTATAAGTCACTAAACCTTGGTATCTAATGTTAGATACAAATTATTTGACTTAATTGGTCACTAAATTGAATCATTAGTTCTATTTTGTAGTTATTTAGCAATCAAAATTTAATTTGATAACTATTTTGATCACAATTAGCAACCATTTTATTTGGTAGCTAAATATTGGTCTCCAAATAGCTTTTTTCTTATAGTGATTTATTAAACTAAATAGGTAAGATCTATTATAACATTTTTACCAATAAGTATAAGTATACAATACTTTTAAAATTATTATGAACAAAACCTAGTGAAGGAAAGAGAATTTAGATTTGATATTTTAAAAATGGGTTTGAAATTTCTTAATAGAAATAATTTGAGTTTTTAGATTGTAATATTCTATTCCTCCTAAATTGTTATTGAGATATCTTAGTCACCTAATCATTTTAAGAATGACCAAAGGATGCATTATTTTATTAATAATAATATATTTATTAAATATAACCTATTTTCTTAAAGAAAATTGTATTTATTTGAAGGAGTATTTAATAAGGTGAATTTTTTAAATTTTATAGATGAAATTGTGAATTTTTATTAAAGAAAAACAATTATATATGAACGTTCTACTTATTAAGAAGGACTATTCAACACTCTAACGTTGCATTTGTTTCTAAAGACAGACCGATTTACACAAACGAATTTATAACAAAAGAAATGAGAGAAAAGTTCGAAAATCGATACATATAAAGTTAAATTAAAATAAAAACAAATGTAAAGAAACTTTCTCTACATCCTTTTTTGATATGGTACGAAGATTTGAAAAGATAGTCATATTTTTATTATATAATTAATTTTTATTTTAAATTTATTGATATCTATATCTATATTTATATTAAAATAAAATAAATATAATTAGTTATATAATATAACATAAAAAAAATAATAATTATTATTAATTATTATATTAAAATAACAATAAAATTTAGTAAATCACAAAATAATAATAAAAGTATAAATAAAAAAATAAAAGTATTAATAATAAATTTATATAATATTAATAAATAATATAATTATAAAAACAAATAATAATAATAATAATATTAGTGTTAAAAATAAAAAGAATAATAATATTACTATAAATAATAATTATAATAATAAAAATAATAAAATTATAAAATAATAAAAAAGTGATAATAATAAAATTAAAATTTGTAATAATAATGAAAATATTTTTTTAAAATAATAATAATAATACTAACAATAATTATTTTATTTTATTTTACACATCACATTAATAACAAACTTTCTCTTTATTTCTTATCATCTTTTCTTTGATCCAAACGCATATAGTTTTCACTCACTTTTATCTCAAATCTATTTTTCTTTCCTTTCTCAAATCTACCCTCTAATTCAAATATAGCCTAAGTTAATAACAAAATAAAGTTTAAAAAACATAAAAAAAATTAGGTTAGTAAGTATAGATTCCTATTTATGTAATGAAGATATTATTACGTAGATAATAAAATACTCGTTTTAAAAAAACTAAATAATAATAAATTAAGTATATTTCTAGTTATTATTTTGTACGATTAGCAATGATAAAAATATCGTATTTACAATGTAACAAAATAATATTTTAAAATACCAAATTTTTAAAGATATTCATTGATAATATTTGATTTATAATAGTAGTGTTCTATTTTTAGCTTCAATAATTTTTTATCAAATAAAGTACCGAGACAATTTTATTTTACAATAATAATGTTTTATTGAAGGACAAATGATGCTTTTAGGTTCAAACATAAAAGATAACTAAACTTTTACCAAATAAAGGATTAAATTCACCAATTTAAAATTACAATAATCAAAACTAAATTTGATTAAAAGTTTAGAAAATATTTTTTTCCTAATAAAAACAATTATACAAACATTGTATGGAAGGAACTGGATCAAATTTTGTCATTGCATGATTGAATTTTCATCAAACTGTAAAGCATACAAAATTTTAATCAAATAAGTAATTAAGAGCATCTACTCTTGAATAAATTCAAGTGACGACACACTTTGAATCATTATATACAAATTAAAACATCATTTGAAATTATTCAAATTTAAGAGTTGAAAACTTTTATAACCATTTAAAAATTGTTTGAAATAATTCCAATTGTTATGTCCCAAAAAAACATACCTATGGATAACGCCCAACTGTATGGTGCAACGTGCAAACTTTGTCCACACTAATGAAACATCACTGCCAAGTTGACGTCACCAAATTTTTTTCTGTAGACCATAACAAAATTCAACAATTTCTGATCGTTCATTTTATGTTAAAACTTAGACCAAAAAAGGGTCAACGAAAATGCATTACATGGACCATGAAAAATTGAATCCACTGCACTAGGACTTTTATCAAAACATGGTCAGATTCAAAAAATGTTCTATGTTTTGTGTCTGCCAACATTTCAACATTGGAGAGTCGCTCTTAAATCATTACAAAATTTTATATTTTGTGTCAAATTCTTTATTATAAGCAACAATACAAGTTAATCATACATGAATCTGTTTTGGGTGTGCTTTTTCTTTAAGACTACCAATGTTTATTCAGACCAAGTAAATTATTTGGATAAAAACCTGTTTTTAATTTATTTATTCATATTGAGTTTATAACTATTCATATAACCTGTTCAATCTATGCTAAATAATATTAAAAACAACATATAATGATAACAAAATACATACATATATACCTAATTGTGTTTTTTATGTGTGTTTTTTTTTATGTGAGTTAATGTATTAAAACATAAGTTATAGTAGAAAATTGATGTTTTTGATATAACCAGATGAAGTGATGAAGGTTTGATGTGTTGTAACTTGTTTAAAAGAGAAACTTAAATTTATGATAAAAATTTTTAAAAATTCTCTAGTTTTTCTATTTTTCCGTGTTGTGGTAATTTTATTGTATGTGATAATCTGTGTTACGGGAGTATAAAATTTAACATGTGATGGAACTTCTCAATAATGAACTAACGAAATATATTATTTATTTCTTTTAATTGTTTTTTTTTGTTATACTTATATTTTAAAATCTCCGTGTTCACACAACTCACAATTATATGGTTACAAACTCCGAAATCCAACTAATTATTTTTTTACAAGGAAATCCAAATAGTTTTTATGTGTGAGAATTAAGAAATTTGATAATTGTTATAAACATATAAATTCTTATAAAAAATATATTTTTTTCACAATTCAATTGTTAAATTATAATTTTATATAATTAAGTTATTTAAATCAATTTTTGTTAAAATTAAACAATAACAAGATAATAAAATGATTTATATTTTAAGATATTTTGAAAAATATAGTACTTAAATTTTAATTCTATAAATTATATGTAAAAAAATAATTTTAGATCAATATAAAATTTATATATATATATATATATATAACTTTTAATTTAATTGTGAATTTTTTAAAAAATTAATAGAAAAATATTCAACTGTGTAAATATATATATATATATATATATATATATATATATATATATATATATATATATATATATATATATATATTATAATACGAAAAATTGGATCACTTTTTGTTTAATTTTGGTAAAATTTAATATAAATAATTACAGATAATGTAAAATTATCTTTTAATAATCTGATTTATAAAATTTATTTTTTTATATAAAATCACTAATTATATATTTTATAAAAATAACACCAATGTAATCTGATATACATAATCTCCTTTTTTCTTTTGTAAGTTATTAATTTATACTAAATATTGCGAGCCATTTCAGGATGTCTACTTGATTCTATTAATAAAATTATGATGTGTGAATGCATGATCAACATCGAATGAAATTGTTTACTTTATCAAGCAATTAACTCTTTCTTTTCTTTTTCATGTAGTTAGTTGTTGTTGACTTACAAACAATGTTTCTATTTAATTATATGTATATATATGTGAAAGTATTTAACATGACTTCAATTTGAAACAAGTTTATAAATTTAGTTACGTGTTGTTGTTGCATTGATGAATGTGAGAGGTTTATAAATAGTTTATTTTGATCACAATTTAAAACTATTTATGCAAGACCAATACATTCCCAATGAAAACAAAGAAGGGAATAAAAATGTAAATAAAGTAGTGAATGCTGGGTTTAACCCTAGTAAAAATGTGCCTGTGTTTGGCAACTCTTTAAGTCAAAAGTTGTTAATTCTAGAAAATGTGTAGCAAAATATTGCCTAACTATATATATTCTTCATTGTAATTTAGGTCAAATTGGGATAAGTTAGGCCAATTAAGCCTAATCAAAACTGCTCCGTTCAAATGGAGAAACTATAACCTCATATAAACTAATTAAATCATGATGAGGTCATTTATTATATATGTCCACTGGTACAACCATAACTATGGCTGCCTTCAAATTTGGTTAACTTTTAAATTTTATTCACAATTTTTTTAGTCATTTTGTTTGTGTGATTTTAGTTTTTCTATTGTTTTACACAGAC
>Ga0209700_110059_pt1 | contig 10208 bp, 7 predicted proteins | sample SiratroredBW_FD_187528 | JGI IMG/M metagenome (GOLD analysis project Ga0209700, IMG submission 187528) | Root nodule microbial communities of legume samples collected from California, USA - Siratro red BW (SPAdes) (version 2) | ecosystem: Host-associated > Plants > Roots > Nodule | place: USA...
TTTCTAATATTATTATTATTAATATTATTTTTATTACCCGTATTAATATTATTAATAATATTAGTATTTTAATTTTTATTAATTTATTATTATTATTATGAATCTTATTAATATTATTTTTATTAATATTATTATTGATATTATTTATATTATTGTTAATATTATTATTGTCGGTTTTAATAAAAATAATAATAATAATGTTATTAATAATATTAATAATCATAATCATAAATATAATCATAATAAGAATAATAATAATTATAATATTATCATATAAATTATTTGAAACAGTAATTAAAGATTTTTTTCAACATTCAAAAATTCTGAATTTAACTTTTTTTTATTACAGTAAATAAAAGGATATAAAACAATATATCATCTTATTTAATGCAGCACTTTTGGTGAATATATAAATATATTTTTGGAAACATTATATTAACTCAAAGTGGTTATTTTCTCTTCCCAACATTGAAAAAAGTAATTATTACTCATTTAAACACTTGTATAATATTTTTAAAAAACGAAATAAATCTCCAAAAAGAATTTGGAATTAAAAAATTAAAATATTTTATTAAAAATAAATTTTAATATATTATACTTTTCATCAATTAAAAATTTAACTAAATAAAAATGTGACTAAATTATATATAATTTACAATTAAATTATAATATATAAATATATATAAGTAAGCCTTAAATTTTGTATTATAATTTAGTATTGTGAGTTTCAGATATTCATAAATCATTACCAAAACTGAACTTTCCATAAGCCTCTGAAGGAATCTTTTTGTCTCTAGAATTGTTGGGACAAGAAGAAATACTACAAGATATATGAGTAAAGTTAAACACTTCTATAATATTTTTAAAAAACGATATAAATCTCAAAAAAGAAAAATTTGGAATTAAAAAATTAAAATATTTTATTAAAAATAAATTTTAATATATTAGATTTTTCATCAATTAAAAATTTAACTAAATAAAGATGTGACTAAATTTTATATATATATATATATATATATATATAATTTACAATTAAATTATAATATATATATATATATATATATATAAGTAAGCCTTAAATTTTGTATTATAATTTAGTTTTGTGAGTTTCAGATATTCATAAATGATTTACCAAAACTGAACTTTGCATAAGCCTATGAAGGAATCTTTTTGTTTCTAGAGTTGCTGGGACAAGAACAAATACTACAAGATACATCAGTAAAGTCTCTTGCAGTACATAGTGTGTAAATGAGTTAGTTTACTCTAAGTGCTTTGTTATATATATATATATATATATATATATATATATATATATATATATATATATATATATATATATATTATTATTAATAAAAGAAAACCAAGAATCCATTTGTTCATTATCTAATTTTAATATTAAAATATTAGTGTTAATAAACTTAATATTTTTACTCTAAAAGAATTAATAATTCTAATTCTTCGTACCTCCATTATTTATTATCTAAATTTAATATAAAAAATTAGTGTTATTGTATTTAACATTTTTTACTCTAGAAGAATTAATAATTCTAATTCTTCATATACGAAGACATGCATAAGCATCAAATCATTAGTCAAGTTCAATATATAAGAAAACATAATATTTACTTTTTTTATTTAAATAACAATTTTCAAAATTCTTATAAACATATAATATAATAATACAATAAATACTTTAACATATATATGATATAATTAATGAAAGAAAACTATTTTTAACATGATATTTATGGTTAGAAATGTCATCACTATTAAATATATAGTCAAATCTTAATATATAAATGAGTAAAAAAAAATCATTAATTTAATCAGATTGAATTAAATTTAAATTTTAATATATTTAATCGAGATTATTTAATAATTATTCCTCATAATTCTATTATTTTTCTTATTCTGTCTGGTCGTGACATGGTTCTACTTGAATAAATTATAAAGCTGTATGTATGATAATTAAACTTAATAATTACTTCAAGGAAAAATTATATTGTTATTTTATTAAATCATTGTATTTTAAACTAATAGTGTATGTAAATTAAATAATATTTTTAAACATGGCTTTTTCTCTCATGGCGGTGCATGTGCTTACCACTACCACCAATAACTAATCGTCCACCACCGCCATTCCAACCCCAACCCTCACCTTCACCATTTCATCCACCTCCACCGCCACTTCCTCCTCTTCTTCCTTATCCTTCACCTCCACTACCACCACCTCTCCCACTCCAAACCTGCAGGGAACAATATCATCTGCAATAAGGTGAACAGTGCCATGCAGGGAACTAATGTGGCCAGCCTGCTATAACTAATCGTCCACCACTGTCACCCCCCACCACCACCTCATCTACCTCCACCACCATTACCTCCTCCTACTCCTCATTCTCCTTCACCTCCATCACCTCCACCTCTTCCACTCCAAGCCTGCAGCTGGGAACAGTGCCATCTGCAATAAGGTAAACAGTGTCATGCAGAAAACTAATGTGCCATAATCGTCTACCACTGCCACCCCAACCCCAACCCTCACCATCACCACCTCATCCACACACGTTTATTATTATTTTTTCTCTCTCCTATAACTGTTAACTTCTTACGGCGGCCGAAGAGTGAACGGTGCTTACTGCATGTGTTACTGAGACTACTTAATCGGCTGGAATGAAGATCACAGGGTTCAACCAAGACCTTGGAACATGATAACTTTATTTTTTTTGCATTTTCCACTTGCGTATGGTGAGAGAGATTTGGGAAGGATCTTTAGCAGATGGGGAAGGGTGCAGGAGGTTTTCATTGCACAGAAACTAAACATATGGGGCCAAGATTTGGCTTCGTTTGGTTTTTCGATGTAAGGAATACTAGGAGGTTGGAACATGAGTTGGATTCTATTAGAATCGGAGCTATGAAACTGTATGTTAATCTTTCAAGGTATTCTAGGGAAAGCCTTGAAAAGAAGGTGGCCAAACTGTTGGGGAAGAAGGAGGAGAATGTTGCAGGCAAACAACTGGGAAAGAAGAAAGAAGGACGAGAATGTTATAAAACAGACGTTATCCAAAACAGAGGTATTTCGTAAGGTCCAGAGAGAAACTCAGAAGGTATGGAGGGCAAAACGTTTAGATCCGGGCAAATGAGACATGTATTGCAAAAGCGAAGCTTAGTGGAAAGGGAGGCAAATCTCAGTCAAGGAAGAGAGGCCGTTGTGGTTGACGGATAGCTGGGCGGGTACATGTAAATAAAAACATAATAATGGGAATAATTAATTATAAATATTCCACAACATTATAAAAATATATGATTATCATATATAGGATAATATAAGAGACTTACTTTGCTACATTATGAAAATGTATGATTATCACATATAGGATAATATGAGAGACTTACTTTGATTCATGAAAGATTTTCCTTTTCTCTTTATCTCTTCTCTTTATTTTTCTTTCACCCAATCTATCTTTTTTAGTCACTTTAATCTCCACACACGTTATTGATGGTTATCTGTGAAGAATGCTTATACTGCAGAAAGAGAACCCTGTGTTCTTTATAAAACCGATGTCTATCTATCAGTTACCTATCAGTTATTTATTAAATAAACCACTTCTCATAATTACCAAAATGTCGTCTTAGTTTTATTAAATCACATTAAGACCCATAATAATATTTCACATGAATCACATTATAGAATAATTTATTTATTTATTCTAACATTCTCCCACTTGACTCATGTGATGCTATAATACTTCATGATTTAATAAATTACATAAGTCATAATGCGCATTAAAGGACATTCAATAAAATTGGTTCCATCATTCGTCATACTTAAAGATATAGGAATAATAAGAGTCATGGCGGTTACATGTCATTCAATCGACACATTTCCTTCCATTTACTACTGTATCGTCCTTCTCCTTAATATGACCTCATAATGAGAATTCTTTAATGGGTTCAAACATAATGTCATCTTTCATCATCAATAATAGCATAATCTGTTTTCTACACCATAATCATAATTTGCATGCACATTCATAAAGTAGAAAACATATATTTCAGAAACTTGAACAACAATGAGCTCAGAGTGTTAAATAGCATTAATAAACATTTAACATTCACTAGTACACATAATGCCCATATTCTTTACCTGGCCAATAAATACTTTGGGCGGTAACCCTTTTGTTAAAGGATCAATAATCATAAGCTTGGTGCTAACATGTTCTATTAACACTCTATGTTTCTGCACTTCTTCTTTAATGACAAAGTATTTCAATTCCATATGTTTAGCACCTTTGGAATACTTGTCGTTTTTAGAAAAGAAGACTGTTGCGGAATTATCACAATAAATTTTCAGCGGCTTGGCAATACTGTCAACAACTCCAAGTCCTGAAATAAAATTTCGTAGCCAATTAGTCTGAACTGTGGCCTCAAAGCATGCCACAAATTCAGGTTCCATCGTGGATGCAGCAATGACTGACTGCTTCGCACTTTTCCATGAAATCACTCCTTCGGCTAAAAGATACACATAACCAAATGTAGACTTTCTAGTATCTATACAACCGGCAAAATCTGAATCTGTATATCCAATCACCTCAAGGTGACCGGACCTCTTATAAGCAAGCATGTGATTCTTTATTCCTTGTAAGTATCTTAAGACTTTCTTTGCAGCTTTCCAATGATCCAATCCTGGATTACTCTGGTATCTACCAAGCATACCAACTGCAAAACTAATATATGGCCTCGTACATGTTTGAGCATACATCAAACTCCCAACAATAAATGCATAAGGAATATTCTCCATCTGTTTCCGTTCCAACTCATTCTTTGGACATTGCACGAGACTAAATTTATCTCCTTTCTATATTGGAACGGGAGATGTTGAACATTTATCCATTCTGAACCTCTCTAAAACTTTATTAATATATGCTTTCTGAGATAAACCCAGCAATCCTTGTGATCTATCATAGAATATTTCTGTTCCTATCACATAGTATGCCTCGCCCATATCTTTCATTTCAAAGTTATTAGAGAGAAACTTCTTAGTCTCACTTAACAGACCAAGATCATTAGTTGCAAGCAAGATATCATCAACAAAATACAATTTGGATAGGTGGGAATTAGAGAAAGATGGACTTTTGGAACCCAATTATCCACAAAATACAATTTAGATTGTCCATGTGGAAGGGTAGAGTGTTATCTATGGTTGGAAGGATTTGTTTGAGTTGTCTTTATTTTATTTATCATTTTTCAAGGCTCCTAAGTTGGTGTGTAAGACCATAAAATCAGTTCAAATTAGATTCTTATGGGGCTAGGATACTGAGGGGAGGAGAATCCCTTGGTGGCTTGGGACAAAGTGTGCTTACCTATTGAGATGGGAGGTTTGGGAGTGAAGGATATCTCTATTTCTAATTCTGCCCTTATTGCAAGTGGAAATGGAGGTTGGGTTTAAAGTATGAAGGAGATTGGAAAGAAGTGGTTGAATCCAGATATGGCGACTGGAGAAATACGAGAAACTCCATGGCAGATAGAAGAAGTTCGAATTGGTGGAAGGATTTAGGAATAATCTGTGAAGTAAATAAAGAATCCAACTGGTTTGATCATATGATTAGATGGCGGCTTGGTAATGGAAGTAAAATTAAGTTTTAGGAGGATTGGTGGGTGGGAGATGGATTGTTATAAGGGAAATTTCCTAGATTATTTGGGGTTTCAGCTCTCAAAGATGGGACGGTGAAAGATTTTGGTCTGCAGATAGGACATGGAACTCCACAAGCTTTCATGTGGCAGATTTCATGCAGGAGGGATTTATGTGAATGGGAGAAAGTATTGGAAAAAATAGCTTTTGGAACTCATTAATAGTGCTCTATGGAATGAAGATATGTCTAACCAGTGGCGTTGGGTAGGGGTGAATAATGTAGATGTTTATAAAGTCCAATCTGGCTATTGGGCTTTGAAGGGTCTACCTCATATTCAGGAAAATGTAAGTTTTAGAGAGGTTTGGAGTCTTAAGGTGCCAAATAAGGCTAAAGTATTTGGGTAGAGGGTCTTATTAGATAGAATGCCTACTAGAGTCAATATTGAATGTAGAGGGGTTGGGTTATCTTGCAATCTTTGCCCTCTTTGTAATAAAGAGGTGGAATCCATTCAACACTTATTGATTACTTGTGAGGTGGCACAAAGATTGTGGATTAAGTATGACAGATAGGTTGGACTGACCTCGGTGAGAGTTAATGACATTACTAATCACTTCTGTAGATTTCACCTTGTTGGTTTAAGTAAAAAACCTAACTGTGTTTGAAAGGGGATGTGGCTAGCTATTACTAAAGCAATATGGACTCAAAGGAATAGGATTATCTTTGATGGTGGTCAGGTGGATGAGATAGAGATTTCTGTAGTAGCACAATTGTATGCATGGTCTTGGGTAAAATTTGGGGGGTTTAGATTGCGAGGAAATTTTTTGGAATGGTGTATTCATTCAGTGGATTGCTTAAGAGAGGTTAGATAAAGTGTGGGTAGTGTGGTTAGTTGGTGGAGTTTGGGTGCAGGTAAGGGTGGGGTCTTTGTTGCAGAATTATGTTTGTTTTGCAGGTCAATACTTATGTACACATCAAGGGGACGACGTTTGGACTGACATGAGAGCATCTCTACTCTTTTCTTCGAACTAAGAGAAGCAACCATTTCTCTTTGTGGGTGGCTTACAGCCTAGTGGAGATTAATCATTTTTGTAATTTGTTGGTGTCTAGTTTCGTTGCTTTGTTGTATTTGTTTGACTAAAATGTATGTGTTTGGTTTACTACTACTTTCTCCTTATTTTTGTAGTACTATATCATTCTAGTATTGTATTACTATTATTATTACTATTATTAGTATTATTTTTATAAATATTATTAATAATATTATTATAAATATTATTATTACTATTAGTATAACAATAATAATTATTAGTATGATTATTATTATTATAAATATTATTAATATTATTATCATAAATATTATTATTAGTATGATTATTATTATTATTATAAATGTTTTTATTATTATTAATATTATAAATATTATTATTATTATTATTATTATTATTAATATGTTAAGTATTACTGACGGATTACCGGTCAATTTACCGATGAATTCCGTTTGTAAATTGGCGATTAATTTACTAACGAATATTTTGGCAGTAAATTTTTTGTTAGTAATTATTAACGGATTAAATACATTACTAAATCAGTCGATAAATTGACCATAAAATTTTATATCAGTAAAATCCATCAATGATGACATTTTACTGACAAAATTTTATCCGTCTATAATTTTTTATCAATATTTTTCATTTTTCTTAATAGTGTCTAGACCTAGCTATGTACCCTTTGTAAGTTATCCTCACCATATATCCAACCGTGTGATACAACCATCTTTCACTTACGAGGGATGTCAACTATTCTTGTTGTTCCTTTTCCCAATTAAACACCTCCCCCTTCCATGATAGATTTCATCTAAGTAACTCACTATCATAAATAGTCACCCATCCCCACATCATTGATTACACTCTCTTTGCATAAAGATATTGAATAGAGTCTAGGGAGTTTGTCTTTAAGTGGTAAGTTACCAATCCATCTATCATCCCAAAATCTGATTTGTTTTCCGTCACTTAGTGCTCTCTTAATCATGCTATCAAACCAATTAAATTGGTAACCTACATTACAAATTTTGCATAGATTACGCCACCAGCTATAATGTTTTCAGTCTAATAACACTAATCTTCCTCCAAGAACCATACCTTGACTCTATTACATGCCTACACACTCCAAATTCCTCCTTCTCAAACTTTCATTTCCATTTAGATAACAAAGGTACATTAAACATCCGTACATCTTTGATGCCCAACCCACTTGCTTCAATAGGAGAGCATATTTTATCTCACGTTACCCAAGCAATTTTTCATCCCTCATAACCCCAACCACATAGAAAATTTGCCTGTAAATCTTCTAACAAGTTTGCATATAGTACTAGGGCCTTTAAAGATAAAAGATAAAATCTAGAAATAAAATGACAAGTTTTTGTATTTATCAATAAATTAACAATTTAACAAAAGAAGAAACAAATGAAACGACACAAAAACTTTGTTATTTTAAGGAGGAAACGTAACACAGATTACAGTTAAATATGGCATGCATTGAATCAAATACATATGAAAATGCAACGCAGTATTTTTTTTAATAAGACAAATGAAAGCGGTAGTCTAAAAAACGATATAAAACATTTTCAGAATCAATATACGACAATTAGAAAAAAAAAATTGTATTTAACGCATTATATATACGTTTTAGTTTCAAACCGTATATGCACATGAAACCTTTATGGAATCTGAAATTAGTTAAGGATGAAACGCCATATAATTTTTCTTCTTTCAGCAAAACAGTGAAAATATACTATAATGAAATTGCTATTGTTTTTGAAAAATAATTACAATTACCGAAACAAGAGATAATGATCTCTCTCTTTTCTTCATATGCCAATATTTTTTATTTTTGAAAAGAAAAATGGTAGTTTGACCCTACGCGAAACTTCTCTTTGCCACTCATATTTATGAAAAATATTATATATTAATAGATAATAAATATTAATAAAATAATAAATATTATACATTAAAAAATAATATATATATATATATATATATATATATATATATATATATATTAAATGAGTGTGAAGTTAAAACAATATGTTAAAATAACGCTTAAAAAATATTATCTATTAGTAAAATAATATTATATATTAATAAAATAACAATATATATTGGTGTTAAATGAGTGTGTAAAAAGAATAATAATATTAAGATAACATTAAAAATATTATGTATTAATAAAATAATAATATAGTGTAGGTTAACAACACCCTTTTGAAAAATGTTATAATAATATAGTGTTGCTTTGACACTCATGTTTATTAAGATTAAGAACAGGGTGATGATATTATTATCTTATTATTAAGTAATATTTTATTATAAAAAACGAATGTTAAATGGAAGTAAGCTAGAAACAGTAGTATCAAAATAATTTTTACTTAAAAGAATATTATATATTAGTAAAATAATAATATATAAAATATTATATATTAATAAAATAATAATATATATCAGTGAAATGAGTGTTGGAAGTGCATAGTGATTAACGTTTCGAAAAATATTATAATGACAATTATGGAACTACGTACATTGGTCTATAAATACGACTAGCATGTGCTGTAGTAGAATTGCACCAACACGATTAATCCCAAGATCTGTTATTTACAAATCGCATCATGCAAGTTCTTAGTTACATCTCTTTTGTTGTAACACTCTTTTCCCTGCTCCTAAACCCTAGCAATGGTTTGAATCTCAAATTATTTAATCATTCCAAAGTTGAAAACGATGATCAATGGCAAGCAGCAGTGGCTACATGGTACGGAGAACCAGAGGGTGCTGGATCTGATGGTAAGTATTATTACTTAGCATGTTGATATTAAATTTACTGAAAAGTGTTAATATTCAACATTTTTTACGTAGTGAAGTATTTAAATCTGTCATGCATGAACAGATAATCTGTTGCAAAAGCATTATTTTTCAATGTTACAACATCACACCTTTATTGAATTGAAACATTTGAACCATGTCATGAGTTGAAACATTGCTGTTTTTTGTTCTGTGTTGTCGTGCAGGGGGTGCTTGTGGATATGCTGAGAGTGTGGGGAAACCTCCACTCTCTAAAATGATCTCAGCTGGAGGTCCTTCTCTTTATAGAGCAGGCAGAGGATGTGGAGCTTGTTATCATGTGCATGCAACAAACCTTGTTGATTATTTGGTTCTTGTTTAGAATAATATTTTTAAATTATCTTTATTAAATATTTGAGTATAAGTTTAAGTCTCAACTTATAATTTACGAGAAAAAAAATCTACAAACTTAATATTTTAAAATTTTAAGTCGCATGAGTTGATATGATGACATTTTTTATGAGTCTAACTCCGTTTTCTCTTTATTTTACAAGTTTTAATCCGTTACTTCAATTTTCAGGTGAAATGCACAGCAAAGACAGTTTGTTCAGGAAATCCAGTGACGGTGATGATAACTGATGAATGCCCTGGCTGTTCCCCTGCATCAGTTCATTTTGATCTGAGTGGCACTGCATTTGGTTCCATGGCAACTCCAGGCAAAGCAAAGGATCTTCGTAGTGTTGGAAAACTT
>Ga0209700_110060_pt1 | contig 10208 bp, 4 predicted proteins | sample SiratroredBW_FD_187528 | JGI IMG/M metagenome (GOLD analysis project Ga0209700, IMG submission 187528) | Root nodule microbial communities of legume samples collected from California, USA - Siratro red BW (SPAdes) (version 2) | ecosystem: Host-associated > Plants > Roots > Nodule | place: USA...
TACTTTTATCTATTTTTAAATCTATAAATTACATTACTTATATTTTTATTTAACATTTATAACTCCATTTTTTCAGTTTCATTTCAAAATTTTCTTTTATCAATAACAATAAACATTTAAAAAAAATTAATATTTTATATTATCTTTAAATTAATTTATTTTTAATTTTAATTAGTTTAATCTTTTTCTCTCTCCACTTGTAAAGCAAAAGGTGCTAGTTTGAAAAACAATATTAAAAAAGTGTTAGTTTGAGAAATAATATTAAAAAAATACTATGCAGAGAAATAATATTGAAAACTGTACCAATCTTGTAAAAGATTCACATATTTCAACGAATAAAATATTATTTTATTGTGCAAATCAAGAATAAGAGGTGCTAATTTTATTTCTTCCCATACAGTGAAGATTTGAAGGATAAGTATACTCATTCCATAATAAAAAATAATGAATATAATAAAATTATAAAATAATAATGATAAAATAAAATAAATAATTTTAATTTTAATTTTATAAAATAATATAATTATTAATAATATTAATATTAAAAAACTGAAAATATTAAAAACAATAATTATAATAATAAAAAACATTAAATGTTATATAATAAAATATTATTAATAAAATAATTAATAACAAAACAAAATATACTTCTAATTTAATAAAAATAAATATAAATATTTCAAATGAAAATAAATTATGAGATAGTTATTCTTTATTTTTATAAAATAATAAATTATTTAATTTTAATATTAAATTTATTTTAAAAATAATAATTTTATATTTTAAAAAAGTAACCAGTCTCAAATAATAAATTAATATATTTTATAATATATTTTTTTAAATAATTACGTAATTTAATATTTTCATAAATTTTTTAAAAAATACTATCAATTATGCTAAATAAATTTATTTAATTTTAATATTAAATTTTTATAAATTTATCCATAGCTCTTTTGTGATTTAACAAAAAAATCCAACTCTTATTTTTTTTTTAACTTTTGAATAACCTGATTCAAATTTTTTAGTTGCCATATTTGTATATTTTTATATAAAATTAAAAATTATAATATATATCACACTAAATATAACTTATAAGTATATAAAATAAGTCTAAGTTAAAAAGATAAAACCTGATTGTCAAGTCTTCTCTTATGATATTATCTTTCCATCCTGTCCTTTGGTATGTCTTTAAATATAATTTGTAACTTCTAAATTCTCTTCATTGAATTTACATAAATTATTTTAAGATTGATTAAACAATAATGAAAAATAAAAAAAAATTGGGATCAATTTTTTGAATCTCATATTATTTTTACCTAATATTGATGCCCTTAAAAGAAACAAAAGTGAATACAAACTCTATTTTATTTAATCTACTGCTCAAAGTCTCTAAATAAAGACACACTCATAAATTCACAGAATGATGAAATATGAAATACATAAATGCAAAGTATAAAATGATGAAATATGAAATGAAAGAAATTTGAAATTCTGAAACAAGTTGAAATAATATTATGAAAGGAATAAAGAGACAGAGAAAGAAAGTAAATAAGTGAAGAAAGAAATAGAGAAGTGAAAGAGTCCGACAATGATAGAACATATAAAGAGATTATATGAATCGGTTGTAATATAGGAAAGAGATAAATTAGAAAGTTTTGATACCTAAAATTCTTTGACTATTAAATTTTTTTAAAAAAATATTATTAATTTATTATAAGAAAGTTTCAAGAATTATTTATTAAATAGTATTTATAGTATCAATATAAATTAAAGTCATTAAATAATATTTATAGTACCAAATGTAAACTTAAAGTCAATTAAAATATTTAATTTTTTAATTAAAATTTTGCTAGTATAATTTTAAAATTAAATATTTTTTATTTTATAATAATATATTAATATTAATTTTTGTTGAGGTTTTAAGATCTAAAGCATATTAAATTTTGAAGCCTTGAGACTAAAGGGGTTATTTTACCTATTTGAGTCTTGAGCCACCTATATATATATTTAAAAAAAATTATTGTCTACAAATTTACATCGACGAGAACATATGCAAAAAATCATTCATAATTTTTAGTAGTTCACTTGCGATTTTTTATTTGTAAAAAAAGTTATATAATTATACAATTGATATGGATGTAGGTAACTTTATAAGTATTAAAAATGATTTTCTACCGGTAATTTTACACTAAAAAAATGTATATGTATTCTAAACAAAAAAAAAAATAAAAGAAAATTTGTAACTATTTGTTGAAAAAAAATATTTCACGTGAAAAACGGAATATATCTTTCTGCCGAAATTTTTAACAGGAAAATCAGTATATAATAAATATTTTTCTAGTTGTGTTCATTTTAATTGAAGAATCTAATTGAAGATTATCACATAGTTAGGTGTCTCTTATTAATATATTAATTTAACCTTATTACTGTTAGGTGCCTCTTATTAATATATTAAAACAAAACGTTTTGTTTTATATATAAAAAAAACTTTGAAATGAAGTCCGAATTTAAATCTCCACCCACAATCATATGCATGAAATACGTCCATGAAAAGAAGTTCCATTGAAGAGGCTAACTCCATGTGCAATTTTATCTTTTTCATCCACGCCCACCAACTCTGAGCTCAATGTTCAATCCCCTTACCTTTCTCCGCTATTTCCCCAAACTCATGGAAGAGAATTGTAACTGTCGAGGTTTCTGTCGGGACACTTTTTTTAATAAAAAATATTAATTATCAATGTTCTTCATTCACGCTTCACCCGCTTCTTCCTTCAAACACAAACATTTTTCTTAGTCAAAAAATTATTACAAATATTTACATGTTTTCAACCTAGCTTTAGGGCTGAGAAATGGACGTAGAAGCATTCACATGTGGTACATGGTTTTTAACTTTTTATTTCTTTCTAAAGATATTTTTGGGAAAAAATAACTCTGGGAAGTGACAGTAATAAAAGGAAACCTATTTGAACACCGTTTATTCCGGATAAACGATATTGAAGTCAAAAAATAACGCTTTTTAAAATTATTTGAAAAGGATATATAAACAGAACCATTTTTATTTCTATACCCAGAACGTGCGTAAGAATGGGAAGACCAGAAGAAGCTATCCATATCCAGTTCTAGATGGAAAGTGTTAGCAATACACGCATTCTACTTTCAATGTAAATTTATTAAAAGGAACAAAATAAGGGATCAAATGGCGTTACTTGTTAGAAAAATGGTGTTGTTGATTTTCACTTCCTACATTAATAGTTGAAAAATGATGCTATTTGAAAAAGAATGATGCAAGTTCAAACACGTGATTTTGCCATATTCTATTTTTGATTTTTTTTTCATGAAATTATTAATTCTTCTGTTCAAACCTTTTTTCAGTTTCTAATAGCTCTCAATTATTGAAAATTTTATTCACATCTGTTTTCTAATAAAATAAGACTCTCGTCTAAACAGTTTCTGAGAATGTTGATTAAAACATACAAATATCATTTATTAAAAATTACAAAAAAACGTTAAAAATGATAAAAGATATCTTTTTTACATATTTCAACAAAAATTTTATTCACAATCTGTTTTCTAATAAAATAAGACTCTCGCTAAACAGTTTCTGAGAATGTTGATTAAAACATACAAATATCATTTATTAAAAATTATAAAAAAAACGTCAAAAATGATAAAAGATATATTTTTTACATATTTCAACAAAAAACAATTAATTCCTTGACCAGTTAACATTTATCATAAAATAATCACCGTCCTCAAAATGAGTAGGTCTAAAACAGAAGCATACCATTATTTAGGTACATATGAGTTTTAATTGGAATACGCTAATCAATTTTTAGTTTTCATTAAATTAAATATTAATATATTAAACAGTTATCTTCAAAACGCGCGGAGAATAACAAATTTATCTCAAATTTTAATTGATTCATATCTACAATAATTTAATTTGTTTTAATTATAAATTGAACTCAACAATTCAAACACCTATTAAATATCATCATTGAACCTAACCGATACCTACACAGTTAGTAGTTGCACCTTTTTTTTTTTTTTTTGGATTAGTTAACAGTTATTTCGGTCGTTGAACTTTTTGGATTGCCCTGCTCTGCGCTCTGTGCTCTGCACAATACACCAACCATTTTACCTTGATTGGTGGGATTAGAATATTTTCTTTTAAATGCACTTTCTTTTTCCGTGGTCTTAGTCAACACTGTGCACTTGTGTGTCTGCGCGTGTGTCGGTTGCACAGAGAGAAAGAAAGAGAAAGAAACAAGAGAATTCATATTTATAGAAACATGAAATCATATATATATTTATATTAATATCAACTCTTCTGCACTTGCTTTCTCACATACCACATTCATCAATCTGGTTCTGTGAAGTTTACAGGCGGAGGTTGTAATCATACGAAAGTAGACCAAATCAGAAACCCCAAAAGACAAATATTGAAAAACAATGTAAGAAAAGAAAAAGAATAGAATGGAAGAACAAAATGATAGGAAAATATACAGTCTAGCTAAAGAAATGACCATAGTTAATTAATAGGGTCATTCTCTTTCCATTTCCCTCCCTCCCTCTTCATTTTCTTAATAATTTTGTTGGAGGGGTCATAATCAGCAGCGGGAACCCTTCCTGCAGTTCAGTGCACCCGCATTGGTCGTAATGGACCCTACCAGTGAAGATGGCCTCGCACTTAGGCTAGAAGCTCTAGCATAGCTAGAGGAGGCTCCTGCCCCTGATGCTGTGAAAAACGCACCGTTTACCATTAGGTCCCCTTCAGACCTCCAATTCCACCCTTTCCATTCACTCTCTGGTGCATCCTCATGCTTTGTCACCTACACATAAAAACATCACATCAATATAATATTTTTACTCTTAAAAATGGTGATTAGTAGCAGCAAAGCAATACCTCTTTGCTGAATCTGTCATCGGGTGCAACAAACCTATTGCCTTGACTGTTAATGGTTGGGTCGGCACTTCCTCCAATGGCATACATTTCCCAGTGGGTGTAGTCATTGTTCACCACATGAAAATATCCATGCCTACACCTGCATAAATCCCCAACATTTTTTTCTTTCAAATTTCACCACCAGTGGCCCCACATAATTGCAAAAGTACTTTGACTGTTTCCCTCTCACTTTTTCTCAAATTTCACTGGCAAAGCAATTTTGGAAAATGGAAACAAGATTTTACTTTACTTTACTTTACCTTGGCATCCTTTGAACGAGGCCTTCCCCAAAGTGGTTGAAAGCAATTGTGACCTGCATGTTCTTGTCTTGAGTGTAGGAGTCGCTGTGGCCCAAAAGCATCACTTTATCATGGTGAGTCATGTAATTGTTGGAGATGGTAATGGCGGAAGAGCCATGAATGGCATCGATCAACCCATCATTGCAGTTAGACAAGGAGCAGTGATCAACCCATATGTGGCTTCCTCCGAAGATGGAGACGCCGTCACCGTCGGATACGGTTCTCCACCCGTAGTGCCGTGGGGAGTCCCGCACCATAGCATTCCCCCCTTGCTTACAGTCATGAATATTTATCCCGTGGATGATAACATTCGTCACATACTGTATCGTAATGCATGGACCACCCGCAATGTGCACGCTAGCGCCTCTTCCGTCAATCGTCTTGAACGAGTTCATGATCAGCTCCTCCTTCAGCTTAATCACCATGTCCCTCGCGAATATGATCCAGAGAGGCTCCTCCTGAATCACCGCGTAACGGAGCGTCCCCGGCTTCGGTGTCACGGCGTCATCGTCGCTGGAATCCGTCACCACGTAGATTTTCCCGTTCTTTCCTCCAATCGCGTTTTTCCCGAACCCAATTGCACAATCCGCTAGCCTCTGCCTGTTCTTCTCCCAGTTCGGGTCACACCTCCAACAGTCGTCAATTGGGTTACCTGTCCCACATGACAGGTAACCCAAATTCCTCCTAGCCACAGAGGCATTGATTTTCCTGCGCCAAACAAACAAAAAAAAAAAACAAATATGTAAAATCGACAACAAAAGTGTTACATTGTCTAACAAATTTATGTGACATTTAATAAGTGTGTCACAAAATATGGTGGTAACATTTGTGTCAGTACATTGTGTTAGGTTTGAGTGTAGTGAATGTGGGTTTACCTGTTAACTTCTTGGGCGACCAATTCGGGGTTCTGGACCGGGGAAGAAGAAATAAGGGAGGGGGTGAGGAGAGAGAAGAGGAGGAAGAGGAGAGAAGTGAAAGTGGTGGCCATGTGTTGATTATAGGTGAAGTGTGAGGAGAAAGTACGTAGTTGGAGGGTGTATATAAAGGAAGTAAAGCCGGGCTGAATGGCGTGATTAAACTGAACATGTAGGACCCAGGTGCTTCGTGATTTCTGGTTTTACGGGATACCAGTTGGGCAGTTTTGTCCGTTAAGCAAGCCCCAAATGATGGGGGAACCTCCCAAGCAACATTACCCTACCCTATGAGTAAAACAAAATACGAGGAATGTGCTATCAAACGTTGTTTTCTTTTACTACTTCTCCACTGTTCATTTATTAAATACTGTAACTCTCACTTACCCTTACTCATTAAATGTTACTCTTCCTTGTAAAAACCTTCTAGTTTTGGTTCATTCATAAATGTCCTCCTTGGTGTTTTCCTTTTTCTTTTCGTTTCCCTGTTGTTTCTTTTAACTTTGTACTAGAGTTCAGTACACTAACACTGATATATACTAATTAGTATTACAGCATCATAACCTCCGTTTCTTTAATGGTCCCAAATGGGATGTTTTTGAAAAAGTTCCCTGCTTCTCTTGCATAAGCTTTGAGGATAATCAAATTAAGTAGGCATGGCGCAACGAGTAATGGGCACTTTGATTAATTGAGTTATTCAACGGGCGTGGTGAAAGTAAAAGCCTCCTCAAAAGGAGGGATCATGTGATGCAATGAGGTGTTGGCAACTTTCAGTTAACCGTGTTCATAATAAACTCTTCACCCCAATTTTGGCACCAAATTCTCAATATTTTGACTTTTGTTTCGCATAAGATCGTGAAAAATTAAAAACGTTACTGGGTGGAAGAGATTGACTTAGTTGCTCCTATGGGTCCATCTATTACTTTAACTAAAGAGGCATCTTGGAAAATTTTGACCTTCATACCCATATATACCATGCATTCTTAATTCGGGCTGGTAATGAACGACTAATTGTTTTAATCTGAAATTAGTATAAATAACTGTCTATATTTTTTCTTCGAGATTTTTCTAATTTATTTTTCTTTCCTTTGTTTTTTTGTATGTTAATACTAATGTGTAACATAAGTGGTTGGTTATGCATTGATATATATCCATATGCAAGAAATTGTTGAATTAATACACAGTTGAAGAGGAAATGTGAGCAGAATGATAGAATGATGAGACATGCACCGACAGTGAGAGAGCTTTAATCAAGGCGTGGATAACAACCATAGGATTTTTTGTTTGCTATTGAACTTTTCATCTAATCATATTGCCCATAGATGCTTGCTGTTAAGCATATAGGTATATAGATTAGTTACCATAGAAAGAAAAACAATACCATTTAAGGTGGGTTGGACTTGAGAAATTGTAAGAATCCTTATATTCATAATAAGATAGAGACGCCTGAAAAGACATGAGAGAAATTTTTTACTCGAGCTGCCTTATAATTGCTTGCTCAATCATATCCTTGGATTATATGGGGTCCCCAGCTCTCGCTTTGCTTGCGTGACAAGCTAAAACAATTACGTTTAATTGTGCTAAAAAAAAAAATTACTTAAACTAACTTTTATCTGGGTGCTACAAAAGTTTAAGTTGTAAGATCTAACATATCTCATCACCTCAATGTATATTTATCTCAAATTTAAAAGACCTAATAATGTGATATAATAAGATCACAAACCTCATTACAATAACTTATTATATTATATAAAAAGTAACTTTAAATTCTCATAAAATCGAATTGTAAAATAAATATTGTCGACCAATGCGTGTTTGAGTTAGATTAATTTAGATATCATTTTATTGGTTCATAATATATACACAATTGTTTGTGATGAGAAATAAATTTAATATGTTTAACGTTTTTGTGAAAAGTGATTTAAATTTGGTTATGTGTCTCGTTTAAGAATAAGATGAGATGTAAAGTACTCTCATTTTAACATTAGTTTATTTTATCTAAATTATCTAAAATAATAAATTTTTAATAATAAAAGTTATATAAAATATGTACTTGTTTTTATACATAAATTGAACAAATATTGAGAATTATGTTTAAAGTTAACTAGAAAACAATATATTGTTTTAACCATAATTAACAATTTTGCTTATCTGAGGAAAAAAAAAACTTTTTTTCCCTTATGTAATAAGTTTTAATTTCGCTTCTACCAACCCAATAAGAGAAATTCAGATTAATTGTAAACATTTTTCTGTATGAAAACGGATTAAAACTAATCTAAAAAAAGTTCCAACCCAAACACAGTATTTGGTTTGTTTTCCAAGGGAATAAATATTATTAACAGAACCATTCTATTAGGAAAAAAGGAATGTATACACATTGGGCTAATTTATTTTGTTAGCTAAACTACAAGTTTGTGGAGATAATTCTATTTTTATCATCATTTGCAATATGATATGATATTTGTTACCTTTTTAATATATAAAGGTTATATATGTTTATTATTAATGAGTTCAGAAAGCGTGTCGGACAAAAAAAAATTGATATAAAAGCTTAAATTTGTTAAGTTAGGAAAAACTTGTTTAAGTAACTTATTCAATTATATTTTTTTGTAAAAATGTTCACTAAAATAACTGATAAATATAAATTAACTAAAATAAACATATCCAAAATTTTTATACTAGTTTTAACTCAATTTTATTTTGATAATAATACTTTTACGTAATTGTAATTTTAATTATTTAATTAAATTTGAATTTTCAGGTTCAATCACTTAATTTTTGTTATATCATGCACCTTGCCTACGTAATTATTAGGCATTGTTTTGAAAAATAAAATTTAAGATTATAAGTTATATTTAATATATAAATTAGCATTTTAACTATTTAGTAATTTATTTTACAAATTTTATTGTATTTCTAAACTTATTTTCTGTTATTTTTTTAAAAAAATGAAACAATTTTTCATCTTTTCTTCAATCAAATAACACAATTTAAAAGAGTATATGTTTAGAACAATTTGACCTAATCAAATTGTGCTTTGAAGCAAATTTTATTTTCTCTCGACTTCTACGTTTTTTCTTTTCTATATGTGGTTTGTAGGTACGAAGTTCTGTGTTTTCATGTGAAATATGAACTAAATAAACAAAATTTAGTAGTCCGTAGTAATATGTTTTATTTGTAAATTATGTCATCTTGGAGTAATTTAGGACTTTTCTAACTTTATCTAACTTAATTAAGTATAATTGAATCAAATTTATGAGTTGAATAATTTGTAAATATATGTTATATTGAATTATAGTGGAAATTGACTTTCAGTTCAAAGTGGATGGAGATAATGTATATTTTAAAATTTATATATCATGTGAAAGTTGGATAAGTAACAATTTAGCTTATTCATAAAAGAGAATGACGAACTTGTTTATAAGCTACATATTTAAGTCCAGATTATACTACTTGTCATGAAATTGTTGAGTTGATAGGCCACTTAACTCTGATTTTAATTTTAATTGTATGTTGAAATGAGGTTATGAATTATGTTAGGATGGGTAAGATTGAATTATTGAATAGCTAGCTAAATGTCTTATATTTTGCAGAATTTATGGTTTTTTTAAATAATTTGCTCAACGATAGTTAATTTTACTTAATAGTTCTCAACCCAATAGCAAATTCACAATTTAAATAATTAAATTCATTCACGTGCTTAAATTTATTTAGAAAAATGACTATGATTCAACTATAAGATAAGCGATACGAAGTATAATTTCTTTACAAATGTTGCATATACCTTCCTGATTATTTTTTTTAATATTAGTATATGAAGAATAGATTGTCTGTTGTAATGTATCGTTTCATTTATGATGAGAGGTGAATTAAAAGTTATATAATGTGTATAAGTAATTACTTGACTGATATTATGTACAGAAAAAAAACACAATTGAAAAAGAAAAAAATATTAAAATTATAAGTTAGGTTATTCAGTAAATATTAATTATTTACAAAACTGATTATATATATATATATATATATATATATATATATATATATATATATATT
>Ga0209700_110063_pt1 | contig 10203 bp, 3 predicted proteins | sample SiratroredBW_FD_187528 | JGI IMG/M metagenome (GOLD analysis project Ga0209700, IMG submission 187528) | Root nodule microbial communities of legume samples collected from California, USA - Siratro red BW (SPAdes) (version 2) | ecosystem: Host-associated > Plants > Roots > Nodule | place: USA...
AAAAAAAAAAAAAAAAAAAAAAAAAAAAAAAAAAAAAAAAAAAAAAAAAAAAAATAAAAAAAAAAAAAAAAAAAAAAAAAAAAAAAAAAAAAAAAACAACTACATAACTTGTAACAAAACCAATGCACAAAATCACATACATGCATGATAGACATCATTCTTATTTAGAAACGAAATTAAAAAAAAAATAGAGAAATGAAATAAAATTAATATATATTTTATAAATTAATTTTTGAAGACTGGATTAGATTTGAATTTATTTATGAAATTTGGATAAGAGTCTATTATAACAAAATTCATAAATATTATACCATCTCATATAATAAATTTAGTGTTTTTATTCTTTTTTATCATATCTACTAAACTCTTCTTCAAAGAAATGATTCATTTAAACACATTCATGACCTTTTATTAGTTATACAAACTTACATGGAAGTTTAATATATGAATTACTCTAACATCTCTCTATACTATTAATAATTACTATTAGACTTTTCAATTCTCATTAAAATCTCTCCAACATTAGGTATCTTCCATTTTCACCATCCTCTCATTATTCTTACCACACAATCTCTTTTCAATATACACCACCTAACTCTAACACTACTACTTTACTTTTTTCTCTCAATATGATCATACCAATTACCACCAACCTGTCTTATAACATGTCATACTCCTTTATGATTTCTTAAACTTTACTCCCTATCCACTTAACCATAACATCTTTTCCCTTATACTTTTAAAGCTTCCTCTCCCACACCTATCACCACTACTATTTTTCTCACATATAATCTTTCCTTCTTTAACTTGTCATCAATCTTCTTCTTCATTTCGTTCACCCAAATTACAATTTGCATACTTTAATGGTTTCGAATCCCTTGATTGACCTTTTTACGAATAACTATTTTTCATTATCGGGTTTCTTTAGAGGAGTATATATACATGGTCTCCTTTTATATGAAGAGAAATGCCCTTAGTTTATACAAATAGATTCACTATAAATCTCAGTTCACTGCTAGGTCATCCTTCACTCAATCACTAGAAATTTGATTTCGGTCCTCATCTTATAATATTATCAAGCTAAACTTACTAAGCTTCTTAAATATGGTTTTGTGGCTAATTTCAAAGTCAAATAGGAAAACATAGGCAACTAGTAGCTCTACCCATACATGTCATCTTTAATTGTTTTATTTCTTAGTTTAATTATTGAAATCCATTATGCACTAACTATCCAAAATCTCATTATCATAACTAAGACCATCAAATTAGCCAAATCAATTGAGGAAAAAGAGTAACAATTTTGTCAGTAAATCCTTCCAGAAATTCCTCCAAAGTGGTGCCATCATTTGCGACGAATTTACTAAAATGAAGTCAATGTGACTTCATTAGTAATAACATCACTAAAGCTTCAAAATTAAAAATAGATATATTAAATTTGATTTTTTGCTTTGAATTTTTTTCCTCTGCAAGACACCAACTTTACTAACATTTTTATTGACAAAATTTTTACCTAAAAACAATGCAATGTGACCAACAAATGTTTCCATTGGTAGTATGTTAATTACCTACCACCTGATATTAGTAGTAATCCATTAGTAAGTCTATTATTACATATGAAATTTAGTTCGTCAGCAAATTCCTCTTTTCTTATAAAGTGATCTTAACTTTGTGTTTAATAATTTTTTTGGAGTTTGAGAAACTCTTTGTATTCTTCACCTTTAGAAGTTACTCATCTAAGAGGAAGTCACCTATTAAATACTCTTTATTTTTTAACTAAAAAAGACAATTAAAATAATTGAGTTCTTAATCTAATGAAAGATTAAGAAGGGACAACTAGATGTAATTTATGTACTAATTGTATTCAAGATTAACATATGTCTTTGTTTAAAATCAAGTTTTGATTAGTATAACCTCTTAAGTTTTGACTTAAGGAAAAACTTGATGTAATACAACAGTTATGATTGAACCAATATAAAACTGTTGTATTTCTCTGTATTATTAAATGATATTCCTTATATGTTCTAACAATTTCCAATAAAAAGTATGAAGACTCAATTCCAACTCTTTTCTAAAGTTTGTCTCATACTTCAAAAATCATCACTTGAACTCCCACCTACCCTAACCTCCCTCCCCAACAACCTTTTCGAGATTCTTAAAGCCCAAAACAAATTAAGAAAAATTATTAGTTAACATTAAACTTTATTTAAAATTTGCCTCATGAAGATGTGTTATACATCTAGTGGAGAAGGGAGGATTCAGGGAGATAGTTTAGTGAATTCTCTAATGTGTATTTACTAATAATAACTTAAAAACTTCATATTTGCAATTCCACTTAAATATGACAAATTAACGTATTTTTGTGGATATTATTCGAACTCGTCGTGATTTTGATTGTGGACTCTATTAAGTGAGTATGAATATGGGTATAAGTAATATCCAATCTTTTAAATTAGGTATAGGACACCATCCTCGCCCCTCTCCCAATATTCATTCTCATCCTCATACTAATCCTATTTTAAATTACTAAAACACCTTTAATTTATTAGGTAATATAGAAAACTTATATTAACTTTTCTTTAATCCTTAATTTCATAATATATTTTCAGGTCATAAGTTTTATGATTTTACCTTTTCTCTCTAATTATTTGACTTTTATCCAATTATTATTTTATAGTCTTACTTTTACTTCTTGATATATGATATTGAAGAAAAGAAATTATATATTATTTCTATTGCCAATACTTAATAATATTATGTTTTCTTTATTTTGATTTTTAATTTTATAAAAAAATATTTAATTAGTATTTAAAACAGTAAGGAAGTAAATACAAATGTGAGTACAGATATATCCGTTTCTCGATAGAAATGGATGAGATAAAAAAAAATTATACCCACTAAATATAATATTAAAATGTATATGAAATTTTAATTTGAAAATGAGAATAAAATGGTGAAACTTACATTCATCAAACCCTCCTACCATTCCTAATTTCACTTAGGATGTTTGTATCCTCGGATTGAAAAGCGTGATTGTACTCTTTGTGAAAATAATCACCAATTTAATGAATAAAATAATAATAAATAATAAAAACCGTACACAAACTTTACTTTTTACTGGTGTGGGGAGAGGAGTGGAAGAATATTTTCATATTTTTTAAATAATTAACATATTAATATATATATATATATATATATTATATTATAATAAAATAAATATAATTAATTATATTATATTATATAATAATAATAATATCTATTAATATTAAATATTATTATTAAAGTAATAATAAATTTAAGAAAATTATAAAATAAAAAAATATTAACAAAAATAAAAAATAAACAATATTAATAATAAATTTAATATTTTTATTATTAAAATTATTTAAAAAATTTTAATTTTATATTTTTAAAAATTAATCAGTCTCAATTAATAAATTAATGTATTTTATAATAAATTAAATTTTATTTTAAAAATAATTATGTAATTTAATATTTTTATAATTATTTTAAAATATTATTAATTATATTAAAAAAATTAATTGTAATTTATTTTTAATCATAAAAATAAGTTTATAATTTTATATATTAAAATATTTATTATACCTATCACATCATTCACAAACTTTTCACTCAAATCTTATCATCTTTCTCTTAATTCAAACAACAAAACTTTCTACACACTTTCATCTCACTCTCAAATCCACTCCTCAATTTAAACACATCCTTAATGATATTTTAAAGGTAGAAGTTATATTGAGAGTTATAAACTTGTCTTTTAAAATGCTTTCATTGAAACATATGTGGTGCCACATGAAGGTTATAAATTTAAATGTTATAAAAATAAAAAATATTTTTCAATCTTAATAAAATTTTTTAAGTCAATTAATCTCTTCATTTAATTATAATATTATTTTTAATTTAATCATAAAATTTTTCAAGTCAATAATGTCTTCATTTAATTATAATATTATTTTTAATTTAATTGTAGTTATATTAAACTAATATTTAAATATAATAATTGAATTAATTCTTTAAGTTTTAAAAAATGAAGTGTAAATAAAAATTATAAAAATGTGAGTTTTATAAATTTTTTATTTTAGAATAAAAATGCAAAAATTTAAGAAAAGTAATATAATGGGATACACATAAATAAAAATAAAGCTTTATAGTATGACCCTATAAGAGATCACCTAAGGTCAACAACATTATGCTTTTATGACAAGAGATCACCTAAAGTCAACAACATTATGCTTTTATGACATTCATTGATATATACAATAGAGTTCAAGTGCATTACGGTTTATATGCTCCATTGTTTCTTTATATTTAAATATTACCACGCTCTGTATAGTCCAAAAATGAATTATACAACATTTTGTTATGGGTATTTAAGAGATTTGCACCCACCTTGAAATTCCTAGTTAAATTAAAATAAGACGAGACACGTTAATTAGATATCTTAAACTTAAATATTGTGGGAACAATTCTTATAGGTCATCTTACATTAGTTTATCCACCACTTTAAACTCTAAAAATAACTACAACAGTCTCACATTAATTAATCATCGTGTTTAATTTTATGAATTGATTTTAAGTTTTAAATTAGTTTTGAGTTGAAGTAATTTTACTGTTGTCCAGTTGAAGTTGGTGGTTTGGATATTAAAGATATTGACTGTTTTAATGATGCTTTGTTAGGTAAGTGGAAATGAAGATTAGGGGTGTCGGAAGAGGGTTTATGGAGAGATGTTCTAGAATCCAAGTATGGTAATTGGAGGAATGTGGGTGATTCTATTGGTTAGAGAAAGGATTATTTGTGGTGGAAGGATTTGACCAAGGTTTGCGGTAACGATCTACAAGGGAATTGGTTTGACCGCAGATTTCAGTGGAGTGTTGGGGACAGGAGGAGTGTTAAATTTTGGAAAGATATGTGGGTGGATGGTCAGGCTCTGAAAGAAAAGTTTTCAAGATTGTATTCAATCTCCCAGAATATAGATAGTTTGGTAGGATATCTTGCTGAATGGGAGGTTAGCAGGTTTTCACGATATACAACTTGGAATCTCAGTTGGCATAGGGAGAGGTTTGAATGGGAAAAGAAATTAGAAGAACAAATGAAAGTCATGATCACAAATGTCAAGTGGGAGGCGAGGGGGCAAGACATGTTGGTTTGGGTGGATGAGGAACTACAAGAGTATATAGTTAGGTCTGGCTACAGTATTTTGAATTGTGAGGATCTAATGCAGTCTTCAGAAACCTTTTAAGTTTTGTGGTCTTTAAATGTCGCGCCTTCCGCGATAGTGTGCGCATGGAGGGTACTCTTGGATAGGATGCTAACAAGATCCAACTTAGCCAGAAGAGGAGTTCAGGTAGGGAATGCGCAATGTCCTATGTGCCAAGGTGATGTAGAAACTGCTATACATCTCTTTATACTTGTAAAGTGGCACAACAAGTTTGGGACTTGTGTGATAGGTGGGTAGGGATTGTGAATGTTAGATATGAGTCTCCACTTGTTAATTTTCAGAGTTTCTGTTTATTGGGTCATAGGTAGGGTGTTAGTAGAGCGTGGAAAGGGATATGGGTGGCTATTTTTTCAGAGTTATGGAATCACAAAAATAAGGTGGTTTTTAAAGGTGAGCTTGTAGATACCGATGAAATTTTCAGTCTAGCTCAGTTAAATGGGTGACTCTGGCTTAAGTTTAAGATGAAGAGAATCACTTTTTCCTATTCGGATTGGCACGTGTCTCCGGTGATGTGCTTACAGTCTTTGGCTTCTTGCTGCAGGGTAAAGTGGTAGGGGAGATGAGACCAAGCTCACACTCAACAACCCAAATTGCCCAAGTTCTGCAGGGGGTATTTGTTAATGTATTTCTTGAGTGGTCTTGTCTCTCATGTGATTTATATTTGTATGTTTTTTTGTGTTTTATTGTTGTTCTCAAATGTAGTGTCTTTCTTTATGTTTCAATGTTGTGTATAAGGGTTGAAACACCCCTAAAGTGTTTCTATTTATTTCATTTATTTTTGGCTGTTAAAAAAAAATCTAATTTTTAGATTTGATAATAAGTGTAATAGGGTTTATATAAGTTGAAGTAATTAATAAATGTTACTATTAACTAATTTGTTTATATAATAAAAGTGTCTAAACACATATTACTTTATTATAAAATTAATTTCGTAAATGTTTACTCTAACATGTAGTAAATTAATATAAAGAAATGTTTAGTTGAGGAAGAATTTGAGAAAAGATCAACAAAGAATGATAAGTTATTTGTTTAGATCACATGAGAGAAAATATACTTTTTGGTGAGAGTGTCATTTCAACTATTAAATGTCAGATAAATTGTCCCTATTTTTTACACCACTAACTTTCAAATTGTTTTATTTACGTTGATGCTATCAAATTATTTTATTTACATTGATGCTATTTATATATTGGCAAAAGCACTAATTCAATACAATTTCATTTAATAATAAATAATTTTCTTTTTCTAAAATGGACAGATGTATTTTGGTGGGATTCAAAGATTAAAATTTTATTAATGTGTGTTGCTTTTAATTGAAATAAAGAAAATTAAAATTGTGTCATGAGATGATTTTGATGAGAAAAGTAGAATCAAAACAATGTAACTTAGTAAACAAATAGGGACCCGAATTAATTAGTTTCGACATATTGTGTATTGATTGTCACACATGCATAGTATTAATATGATATTCTCACTTAAATTAATTAATTAATTAATTAGATTGATTAATTATTACGCATACCATGATACATTAGTGTGAAATTGTCAGACTTAAAATAATTAATTAATTAATTAGGTACATTAATAATCACGATACATTAATTTGATATTTTCACACATGAATTACTACTTAATTAATTAATTACGTAAATTAATCATCACGTTCGTGGAATAATTAAAAAAGAAAACTATATATTAAGAAATCAGATATAGACGAAACAGACAACCCCATGGCCAAAGGAATATAATAAATAAAATTAAATAATAAAATGTGACACCATAATAATAAGATTTGTCAAAGGTATATCAAGACAGATCCTTAAGGTGACACCATGTATTGGAGACTCAAACACCTAGAAGCTAATAATACTGAGAACAATATGAATAATTGAACCTGCTTCCGATCAGGGTTTCTTGGTCCAATACCGAACATCTATTTTCTTAGTTGAATATTTTTTTTCTTTTTTTATTTTTTTTAACTTTTTTTTTATATTTTTCTATTTTTTTTTCTTGTTTGGTCTCTTTATTTTGTGTTTTTTAAGATTAATTTGATGATGTAAAGTGAAATAAATCAAGAAGAAACAAATATCGTTAGTAAAATCACTATCATGAATCCAATAATTAAAAAAAAAAAAGAATTTGTCACTAATGTGTGTTGTCACGTTTAAGATAAAACTTTTTTAAAATGATTCAGAGATGCAAGATAAACTTTATATACTTATAGTTCCTTCTTATCAAAATCTTCAAATCAAACTTATTAAATCTTCGCATGTCACCAATACTATCAATTTTACTGTTAGTGATATCGAAACCCTTTGATTTTAATCAATTAAAAGTATTTAGATTTTTATGCTAGCACTTTGTTAACAAATAAATTTGATCCAAAGGCATCAAAATTTGTTTTTATTGATTTTAAAAGGAGGACAAAATGATATATTTTGTTAAATATTCAATCAAAAGAAATAAATATCATATTATAGAATTAAGAGATAAACAAAAATGAACAAAATATATGAGAAATGAAAATAGTTTCTATCCTTTTCCTCACCATACTACAACATGGTTTATGCTAATGTTATGGATTTTTATGAAAAACAATACCTAGAAATGGGGAAGGTGGAAAATAAAAAAAAAAACGTCTAAAAAAATTAAGAAACAAAGTTTGTGAAGATTGTGGGGATTATGTAAAAGGTGGTTGCTTTATATTTTTAGTTAAATGAAAATAAAGATTTTATTTTAAATTATTGATATTATTTTTATTATATACTTTTATTTTCAAATATATTTAAAGTAAAAGAAATTATAACATGCTATTTAATATTTGAAGTTTTGTCAAATTAAACAAAAAATATAGTTTTATTATAAAAATAATTTTTTATCTTTTTATTTTATTTTTTATATATATTTTATTACTTTTGCGATTTTTTTCTTAAATCAATTCTACTTTATTTCATTTTTATTAGTCAGAGTAATTATTATTGGGTATTAAAAGAGATTATTATTACTCAAAATAATCCTATGACCATCTAGAAAGGTAACACATGTTTAAAAAAGCATGTGGGCATGCCATGTTTAAAAGTTTTACTTGCGTAATGATATTTAAGTAAATAGTTGATCATTTGGAGCAACATTTTTTTTGTCAGCAATAAAGAATTAAAAATTGAAAGGGAGTAATGAGGTTACCCTAACCTATATACAAGCAAAATCAAAACAAAACAGAATAGTCGATACCACATGAGATTGGTGTAATAACTACTCAAACAAAGGTCCTCTATCCCATATAAAAAATATGCAACATCCACACCAAATCTCTGTTCAAGACCTATAGAATTTACGCTTAGTGGGAAAAACAACTTCAAAAAATACATTAACACAACACTGTGTGATAGCAAACATAAATAGATGTGAAAGATATTGTTGTAACACCTTGATTCCCTATCACTAGAACTTTCATTCAAGGATTCCTGCCATAACATATCCTGCATTAGTAAAAAGTAGTTCCTCTCCAAGTCCTACCAACATCATATTAACATAGAAATACAAGTTACTGAGTCAATACACCAATTAGAATAACAGAAGATAACATTCTTATATTTAGCTTTTATTACCACCCATGTTTTCACTTGTTTTCTTCGTTTCCATATGTACCAGACAGTGATCATCCATGCAATGCAGTCTAATGATCTACTATTCTTGTTGGTCCTACCGAACTGATATCCTTAGAAATGATCCCTAAGCATATAGTGATGTACCAAAAGCACCCCAAACCCACACAAATTCCAAATTCTGGTAGTGGCTACATGTAAAAAACAAAATGGCTGACATTCTCTTGACATAAATTACGTATAACACATAAAGGGGTCACATTTGGAATTCCTAAGCTTATTAACCTATATGTTATTACTCTCATAAGAATAAAGATTTGATGAAGCCAAACAAGACAAAACAAGCAAGACAAAGCAAGCAAGCAATTGGAGGAGATTTGGGATTTGGTCTTGTGTGAGTGAATGAGAGGTTGATTGGCAAAGAACCTATGCATAATTAAGGAGAATTCCACCAGCACAATGGTCTAAGAGTGATTAAAACTAATCAAAGTGAGCTAGCTAAAGTTTGGTGCAAACTGGTTTGAAATACACTGCACTGGACAAAAATAAATCGATTCCAGTTTTTATGAAATCGATTTATTCGTGTCTGGCAGAACTTAAATAACTGATTTGTGAAAACAGAATTGGGGGTTTTTCCTTTATAAAAACTGCAAGGTTTCTAAAGTGCGCCATAGTCTGAATTACAGAAATTGAGAGTCATTTTCTTGAGATCACAGTGAGAAAACACTTTGGGTAATTGAGAAGTTCTTGATCAAATTCAATTGGGGCTTTTTCTTGAAGAATCACTCTTAACCAATTCACTGTGCCATTGGAATTCTTCAAGACTGTGCAAAGGGTTCTTCTGCGCGCCAATCAGGGAGTCTTTCTTAACCTTTCTTGATCCCTTTGTATCAAGCAATACGTTGATTGTTTGTAATTCTGTAAAACACTTGAATGTTCGTACTGTTTTAGGCTATAGGATTTAGCCTTGTTTGTTTGCTGAATTAATTGGGGGACTGCAGGGAGTAGTTGATCAATTCAGTGGGTTTCTTGATTCTTACAGGGAGTAAGAATTGTGTGATTGATCGTAAATTGAACAATTAATTGATATAGTGGAACTTTCTTTGCTTGAGGGGCAAAGGAGACTGGACGTAGCCCTTGAGGAAGGGTGAACCAGTATAACTGTCTGTGTTCTGCTGTTCTTGACCTTACTCTTTCATTTCTAAACTGTTCTTGCACTGCTCATTGGAATTAACTGGTAATAAAATTGATTCTTGATAATCTTGAGCAAACTTGGTTTAAATTGCTATACTGCTCATTGGGTTTGGTCTTTGTGATTTGAATAGGGTATAACTTTGCCTTTACAAGGTTCTGTAACATCT
>Ga0209700_110064_pt1 | contig 10199 bp, 8 predicted proteins | sample SiratroredBW_FD_187528 | JGI IMG/M metagenome (GOLD analysis project Ga0209700, IMG submission 187528) | Root nodule microbial communities of legume samples collected from California, USA - Siratro red BW (SPAdes) (version 2) | ecosystem: Host-associated > Plants > Roots > Nodule | place: USA...
AATTAGCTGTCTCAGGACTTTCTTTCAACTCTTCCAGAGCACTCCGAAACGATCCAACCACCCCACCATGCCATTCGTTTGCGCAAGTAGCAATGGCTTCAGCTTTTGTTTCTTTTGCCAATTTCTTAAGAAACTTTTGCCCCTCTTTTCCCTTCTTCAGAGCCAACTCCAGAATTGCCTTCGAAAATTCAAAAATGTTTCTTGCTTGCAAAAGTTTATGATCTCCACCCAAAATTCCTATGCAGTGGATCCTTTCTTTCAAAGTTTCCTTGCAAATTTGCTGCATTAGGTCATGACCATAACGAAGATCATGAGCTCTTGCATTTGCTGATAAACTAGAATGTGAAATGGTGATCAAGCAAAGGATGAAAATCAGGGAGCACGGTGTTAAAGCATTCATTTTGGGATTGAAAGTTTGAATGAAGGGTTCCTTTGGTAGTGTAGGGTTTAGGTTTACAATGCATATTTATAAGAAAGTAAAGTATTTGGTAAAGTTCAATTTTCTTAAGAAAAATAAATAACAATTATTGCCAATTTATTTTATCATTAAATAATGCATTTATTTTTAAGTTATTTTTTCATTAAAGATAAAATTAAAGAGAACACCATTAAACCTATACTTCCATAAATATTATTTTTTAATCTTATTATTATTATTATTAATGCATTATTATAATTATTATTAATGTAATATATGTCTAAAGTCATCTTATTTTTTTCAGGGAAAAATAAATTAAATAAGATGAAGTATTTAGGGTATGTTTGGATGAGAGAGTGAATTTGAAAAAGTGGATTTGAATGAATTTGAGATGAAAATGTGTGAAAAGTTTGGTTGTTTGGATCAACGGAAAGATGGTAAGATTTAAGTAAAAAATTTATAAAAGTTTGTGAGTGATGTGATGTGTGTAATTGATAAAATATTTTTTAATAGATGAAATTTTAATTTAAATTAATTTAAAATTAAAAATAATTATTTTTTTGTGATTAATAAATTATTATTATTTTTTTGGATAAAGTTATAAGATTATTAATTATTTAAAAACAAAAATTAAATTATTAATAATAATAATAATAATAATATTATTTTTATAAATTTATTTCCAATATTATTATAATTTTCATTAATATCTTTTTTATTAATATTAATAGTATTTTATAATTTTATTAAATTTATTATTATTTTAGTAATTATTAATATTATTATGATATATTATATAATTAAATTATTTTTTATACATTTATTTTAATTATTATTATAACTTTTTTAAATTTTATTATTATATAATTATAAATATTAATATATAAATAATCAAATAAATTACATTTAAAAAAATCCAAACCCTCCCCTCGTAAATCCTCCCTTCCTCTCTCAAATATTTGCATTCGGCAAAGAAAGTTTACAAAAGAAAATTTATTTCATTTTTCGTGTTTTAATATATTTTTTCTCTATTCAGCTTTGATCCTTGGTGGCCGTCGGATCCAAACAATTATTTGGGATGTTTCAACCCTTTACATATTTAGGACCACACCAACTGCATAATACGCATTCATGTGCATTTATGCGCATTTATGTGCATTTATTCGCATTCATGTGCAATTCCTATCTTGAACTCATCCAATAAATTACATATAACCTAGTAAACCATATCTAGAAGTCCCTAATGCAGTACCATACAAACAAACTCACTAATATAAGAATTTCTCTGAAAACCTGATTGTGAGTGCTAGGAATAAGGGCAACATTGAGTTGTTTAATCACTTAAACCAACAATAACATTTTATGGGCTACTCCTTTTCCAATGTATAATCCAATTCCAACCAAACGATAACATTTTATGGACTACTCCTTCTCCAATGTATAATCCAATTCCAACCCTTTTCGAAACTAAACATCTTTGTCTTACTATTGCAGTAGCTTCTATAGCTTTTCTATATTGATTTTCAGCAGAGTAACCAGTTAGGACAAGTGTTCAATTCCTTTACTTGTTTCAGGACCACCACTTTCATAGTGTGCTTCGATGCTTCTTCATGTGTATACCTGCCAATAAAAAGATCCTACCTACGCTAACTAATATCATTTTCCTTCGATTATTTTCTGACATTGTGGCACCTCTAACCAACTCTCAATCCAGGCATGTACACCCTCTGTTGCTATCAGAAATAAGAAAGATGGTAGCAGGTCTCCCTACCTCAACCCATTCTTAGGTTTAGATTCATCAGTAGGACTCCCATTCACTAATACCAAGATCATAGCTGACTCCAAATATGCTTTAATCCATTTAATTCATGTATTATTAAATCTTAATCTTCCCATTATATAGAAGAGGAACCCCCAATCTACCAAATCATATGTTTTCTAAAAATCCACTTTCACCAATACAACCTCTCTTCTTTTTCTTTTTTATGATGTCTAATGTTTCATTAGCCACCAACACACTATCTAGCGTTCCTCTAACCCTAAGAAATGCAGATTGATGAATGTTAATCACACTTGAAAAACCCTTCTTAATCCTATTTGTTAAGATATCAGATATAGCTTTGTACACGCAATTCACCAATGATATTGATAAAAAAACATTCAAGGATGCTGGATTATCCTTCTTAGGTACCAATGATATAAAAGATGCATTAGGTCAGCAGCGGAATAAAGTTGGAATTAAAAAAAAAAAAAACTAAGAACTGCACTAATGAGATCATCCCTTAGGACTTCCCTATTCTTCTTAATGAAATTGAAATTAAGTCCATCTAGCCCGGGCTTTTTGTAACTTCACACTAATCCACCCCCTGTTAATTTCCTCTATAGTTACATTTTTACAATGTTGTACAATATTAATTTCAGACTTTTTGTACCTTCACACTGATCCACCCCCTGTTTAATTTCCTCTATAGTTACACTTTTACAATGTTGTACACTATTAATTTCAGAAATAGTCATAAACTAAACCCTTTTAAGATCAATCCCTCCCCTTGCTTAATAGCAACAAATCTTCTCTCCATGTAATTCTTAACCTTTTCTTTTACAGCCTGTGGTTCCTCTACCCATACACCATCTATATCAAGACCCACCAATTCATTTCTATTTCTTCTCCATCTTAATCTAGAGTGAAAATATCTATAATTAGTATTTCCCTTTTCCAACCAATTCACTCTAGATTTTTGTATTACTATTGCCAACTCTCTCTCATTAATACATCTAAGTTCACTCAATAATTCCATATTCCTCAATCTCAGTTCTTCCTCTAGGTTTCCATCCTTATCTTTACAATCCAACACTGTAATTTCAGCCAATACCTCTTTTTAATTATATCTTTACAAACTTTCACTTTACTTCACTGCTTTAATTCTCTTTTTAACTCTTTAAAGTTTTACGGCTTCCAACTTATTTCCACTACCAATATTTCCTTCTCAATACTTATATTTCCACTGTCAATATTTCCTTCCCAATACTTATACTTATAGAGTATTTCCTTAAATTCATCCTCTTGTTGCCATATATCAAAGAATTTGAAGAGTTTTGGATCCCAATCTCTGTCCTTATTTTTGATAACCAACACATAATGATCCAAGACCTCCCTACCCTTATTGTATGTATTGAATTTGAAGAGTTTCGGATCCCAATCTTTGTCCTTATTTTTGACAACCAACACATAATGATCGAAGACCTCCCTACCCTAATTGTATGTATTGTTTAGTACCTGGACAATGCTTCAACCCAATATTTTGTGTCCAATGTTCTGTCTAAATGACTCATAGCTTTCTCATTTAATCTAAACCATGTATCTTCCTCCTAACCATTGGAATATCATGCATCTAAAAATTCTCAATATGATTATAAGATATCAATTAATTTTTTGATCATTATTTTTATTTTAATAATAATAATTATTATTTTATTAATTATTAAAATAAAAAAAAATAATAATTATGAATTAATATCTGTTGTGTAAAATACAACATAGGGGCTATTTATTTATAGATATAAATAGATAGTAACAGACTAATAGAAAATATGGGCTAAGCCCATTATATTCAATACTCCTTCTTTTGGTGCACATAAATCATATGTACCAAGTTTGTTACAAATATAATCATTTTTAAGTCTCCGTAAAGATTTAGTTAAAATATCAGCTAACTGATCATTCGAATGAAATGACAATCAATCTAAATATGTTTGGTCCTTTCATGAAAGGCAAAATTTGAACTAATATGAAGAGCAGTCTGATTATTACATATGAGTGTCATTTGGTAGTTGAGGTCATAGCTTTATATTATACCTTAGCACTAGATTTTGCCACATGTTGTTTCTTGCTTTCTCAAGAAATCAAATTATCACCAATAAGAACATAATATCTAGAAGTAGATCTTCTATCAGATAGAAATTCTGTCCAATCAACATCTGAATAACATATAATTTTATTATGGTTATTATGACCATATAATAAGCCTTTTTCATGAGAACATTTAATATACTTTAATATACAAATGAATGACAATACTGAAAAATTAAGAAATTGACTCGTCACACTGACTACAAATGAAATATCAAGAGAAATAATAGTAAGATAATTTCATTTTTCCAACTAATATTCTATATTTCTTAAAATCTAAAAGAAGTTCTCCTGATTAGGTAGAAATTTGGCATTGGAATATATGGACTTGTCAAATTAAACGAAAAGAAAAATTGTATGATTATCTATTCCCAAGTAGCTTAGCAAATTTAACAAGGACAACCGGATCCCTCATTGGCGCATTTCCTTTGAAGTCACATAGTTTATTCTTTCTGTGACATTTGAATTGGCAAGAACAACCTCTGGAGCAATTTCCCAGTTTCTTTTGAACTTTTCTGTTTTCCCCTTTGTAAAAACTTTAAGAGGGAAATTAATAATACAATCTTGCCTTCATTTCCTTTCTTCCTTGTTAAGTGCTCATTTTGTAATTTTTATGTTTGTTCCTTCTGTTAGTATGGTTTCCACTACAATTACCGCATAGGGTGTTATATTCAGTACTTATGAAGACCTCCATTTCAAAAAGAATCATTTATCTAGCTTAAAAGTTTAAGTAACAACTTCAATTAAAACTAATTGTTCAACCCTTTATTTACTAAAACAACCATAATTTGAGTTATGAACTTTCTTTTTAACCAATTCCAAATATATTGTAAAGTTAATGCTAATAATATAAGTTTCATATTATTATTAACATAAATATTAATATTAATATTATTATCATTATTAATAATATTATTAATATTGTTATTGTTATTAAATCATTAATATTATTAATTATAAAATTATAATAATAAGTATTATTATTACTATAAGAATAATAATAATAATAATAATATCATTACAAATTGATTTTCGCTTGCACCAAACTATTAATAATATTAAAAATATTAAAAATAATAATAAAAGTAAAACTCTGCTAAATACTTCTGAAAATGGATTTTATTACTCTCTTCTTTTCATATTTATGACATTCACACCTTAGGTTGACCCTGTGATGCTTTTAAATTTCATACTTTAGGGATTTTATTTGTGGCTAAGTACGCAATATTGCTAAGTATGGAAATCTGATGGTTAAGAGCAGTAATTGCAGGGTTAACTATATGCGCTTTAGCTAAGCTATCTTCGCAGTATGTAGCTCCATCTCCAGCAACTTTTGCATCATAATTAGCTGTGTCAGGACTTTCTTTCAATTCATTCAGAGCACTCCAAAACGATCCAACTACTCCATCATGTCATTGGTCTGCGCACATAGCAATGGCTTCAGCTTTTGTTTCTTTTGCCAATTTCTTAAGAAACTGTTGCCCCTCTTGTCCCTTCTGCAAAGCCAGCTCTAGAATTGCCTTCGAAAAATAAAAAATGTTTGTTGCTTCCAAAACTTTACTATCTCCGCTCAAAATTTTTATGCAGTTCATCCTTTCTTCCAAAGTTTCCTGGCAAACTTGGTTCATTAGGTCGTGACCATAACGAAGATCATAAGCTCTTGCATTTGCTGATAAACTAGAATGTGAAATGGTGATCAAGCCCAGGATGAAGATCAGGGAGCATGGTGTTAAAGCATTCATTTTGGGATTGAAAGTTTGAATCAAGGAAGTTTGAATCAAGGGTTCCTGGGGTAGTATAGGGTTTAGGATGATGATGCATATTTATAAGACAGTAAGTTGGATTTCCAAAAACAAAATGTGAATAACAGTTATTCTCAATTTAATTTATTATTAAATAAGTTTTTTTTTTTTTACGTTATTAAGGCGTTTTGTTCCGTGTAGAAAATGAATTTGAATGAATTTAGGTTTTCTTTCCACTTTAGTATATTTTTTCACATTAGGTAAAAAATTATACAAATTCGGTCAGTTATCCAATATTTCAAAGACATAATTTTACAGAGGTTAAATAATTTTACAGAGATTAAATAAAAGAAAAATGATATGATGATGATTTCAATCACACAGATTTTTCTTATTTTTTAATTATTTGGCACTATATTTTTTATTTTTTAATTATTTGACACTATATTTGCTACATTTAACCATTAACAAAAAAATTAATAATAATAATAATTAACAAAACTGTAAAAAATTTAATAACAATAATAATAATATTCTAACAAATCTAATTAAAATAATAACAATAATAGTGATTATTATAATAATAATATAATAACTTTTATAAATAAAAAAAATAATAGTTGATACTAAAATGGTTAGAATGTCTGTTCATTTTCACTTTATGATAAGAAAAAAGTATAATAATTTGATTAATTTATTATGATGTGATAAATAGTTGATACTATAATAATTAAAATGTCTATTCATTTTTTCTATGTGATTAGTAAAAACCTTAATGATAGTGGCCTGCAAACTGTAACTTGATCAACTTATTATACTAAATTGTTGATATTATATTATGAAATATTATTTTCTTTATCTATAAAAGTTATAATATTATTATTATTATCATTATTATTGTTATTATTTTAATTAGATTTGCTAGAATATTATTATTAATATTATTATTATTTTTTAGAAAATAATTATTATATTATTGTTATCATTATTATCTCTAAATATTATTATTATTATTATTTAATTTGTATAAATTTAATTATAATTATTGTTTCAATAATTATTATTATCATTTAAATTAAATTTACATCAATTTAATTAAAATTATTCTTATGATTATTTAAATTAAATTCATATGAATTTAATTAAAATAATTCTTATTATTATTATTATTATCATTATATTATTTTATTTTAATTTAAATAAATTTGTATGCCTTAATTTTCTTTACAGTTTTGTTTATTATTATTATTATTATTATTATTATTAATTTTTTTTGTTAATTGTTAAGCGTAATCAACATAGTTTTAAATAATTAAAAAATAATTTCAGAGAAAAGTGATTCTAATTAATGTATTTAATTAAAATCACACAGTTCCAAATAATTAAAAAATGATTTCAGAGAAAAACGATTCTAATTAATATATTTAATTGAAATTGTCAATATGTCACTTCTATTTCACCAACCTGAAATCATGTCTTTGAAATCCTATCTAACTGACAAAATTTACTTATTTTAGTAAAAAAAAAAAATTTGTCCATTTTGGACATGTAAAAAATAGTACAGGAAAGTGGGAAAAAAAAAAAGTCATGAATTTGAGTTGATTGTGTGTGAATGATAACTAGATTTATAATGAAATTTGAAAAGATTTAAAAAACATATTTGTGAAAGTTTGTAAATGACGTAATAGGTATAAATTAATTTTAAAGTATTTTTAATAAATAAATTTTATAATTACATTTTTAACTTTAATGTTAAAAATAATATATGTTTAATTTAGTTAATTTTAATAGTTTTAATAATTTTTGAAAAAATATTTAATAATACAATTAATTTTATTTAAATTTAATTTAATAAAATGTATTAAATTATTAAAAATAAATAATAAATTAAATTTATTAGTTTCTTTATACTAAATTTACACAATATTATTATTATACTAAATTTATATTTATTATAACAATTATATTTATTTGTATTATTATTATTAATTATATCATTAAATAAATTTTTTATATAAATTAATTTAATATATAAAATTTTTATTTTAATATTATTTTTATTCTCTTATAATATATAATTAATTATATGTATTAATAAATATTAAATTTATAATATACAATTGATTATATATATAATTAATTATAACGTATAATCGATATATATATATATATATATATAACTAATTATTATATAATAAATTATAGTTATGTGTATAAATTATGATTATATGTATATATTTAAAAGTTATTTTATAGTTTTAAGTATGTTAAGATGATGTTGTTGTATACTTTTTTTTTGAAAATTTAAGACTATTTTTTATAAGTTGTTTAACTTTTATTATTAAAATATTCATAATTTGAGTTGTGAACTTCCTTTTTAACTGATTCAAATCTATTGTAAAGTTAACGCCAATTATACAAGTTTCATGTCTACAAAGTTTAACTTGAAAATTATTGATTCACTTAGCGTCTAGAAAATTGCTTAGCAAAATTAACAAAACTTTCTCGCCGCTTGCTCGTTGGTCCAAATCTACTAAGAATTTTTTTTTATCGTAATACAACTCACCTCCACTCAAATTCAAATCCTTTAGTCAAATTATACAAAAAAAAGTTACAAATTCTACAAAGTCTCAAAATGGCTAAACATCTCGAATTAACACCTTTAATTATACAACAACTTATAAAATATTTATACACACTAATTTAACTCTATAAAATATTACATACAAAAAATCTTGATTTATCTATAAATATTATATAGAATGAAAATCCATATATAAAATCAATAATACGTTTATACATAAATCTAAATCTGTATATAAAATCATCATATTATATATATATATGAATTTGCATATATAAAATTGATATGTGACCTTTTACATATAGATACAAATTCATATATAAATTCACTCACTACTTTAATTTTAAATATAGTAAAGGTAATTTTCGGCAACAATACATAAACTGATTTACTATTTTCTACTAATTTAACTTTTTTTAACAATATAAACTAGTTAAAGAAGTTATATAAATATGAGAAATATATATATATATATATATATATATATATATATATATATATATATATATATATATATATATATATTATTATATATATTTATAAAATAGTAAAATGTTTGATAATGTTGAATTTTCAAAATAAAAAGTCAACAACAGTTATTGTCAATTTAATTTATTATTAAATAACTTATTTTTACATTAATTTTTTGTTTAAAATTAAAGAAAATATTTTTAAGGAGGTTTTGGTTAACCGAGAAGATAGATTTAAGAAAATATATTTAAATGAATTTGAGTGTAAATAATAAAATTGTTTATGTTCAGAAGATGGATTTAAGAATAGTATAATTGTTTAGATTAATGGATAGAATATGAGATTTAAAAATTATACATATAATATTATATTATATATCTATATATATATATATATATATATATATATATATATATATATATATATATATATATTATGATACATATTTATAAGATAGTAAAATATTTGGTAAAGTTGAATTTTCAAAACAAAAAGTCAACTACAGTTATTATCAATTTAATTTATTATCAAATATTTTTTTTTAAGTTATTTTTTTTTTAAAATTAAAAATTAAAGGAAACACAATTAAACTTATACTTGTTAAAGAGGTTTTGTTTGACTGAGAATATAAATTTGAGAAAATATATTTAAATGAGTTTGAGTGTGAATAATAAAATTGTTTAGATTAATAGATAGAAGGTGAGACTTAGAAATATTTAAAGATATTTATGAAAATTTATAAATGATATAATAGATATAAAATAATTTTAAATGAATAAAATCTTGTAATCATATTTTTAGCCTTAACTTTAAAAATAATATATTTTTAATTTAATTAAATTTAATGATTTTAGTAACTTTTGAAAAAAATATTTAATAATACAATTAATTTTATTTAAATTTAATAAAGTACTAATAAATTATTAAAAATAATTAATAAATTAAATTTATTAAATTTTTTATACTAAATTTACACAATATTATTATTATAATAAATTTATATTTATTATAAATAATTATATTTATTTTTATTATATTCCATTAATATTATTATTATTATTATTGTATTATAAT
>Ga0209700_110065_pt1 | contig 10198 bp, 10 predicted proteins | sample SiratroredBW_FD_187528 | JGI IMG/M metagenome (GOLD analysis project Ga0209700, IMG submission 187528) | Root nodule microbial communities of legume samples collected from California, USA - Siratro red BW (SPAdes) (version 2) | ecosystem: Host-associated > Plants > Roots > Nodule | place: USA...
TTTATTTTAAAAAATTATTTTTTAAAAAAAAAGAATATGTAATATATGTGAGACAAAAATTGTTTAATATTTTTTATTTTTCAAATCCTAAAATGTATGTAATGTATGTCAGAAAAAAAAATGTTTAATGTTTTTTCTTATTTCTATCATTTTTTAGAAATAAAATAAAAATATGTAATAGAAAAATGAGATTAATGTTTTTTTTCAAAATCATTTTTTAAGAAAATAAACGAAAATATATTATGCAAAATGGGACTAATATTTTTTATTTTGTATAATATTTTTATTATTATTACTTTTTTAGAAAAAAAATGTCATGCACGATATTAGTGTTTTTTTTAAACCATTTTTGTTTTTTTAGATAGAGAATATGTGATACATAAAAATGAGATTAATATTTTTATTTTTTTATTTTCCAAAAATTAATTCTTTTTTAACCAAAAAGTATGTGAAAAAAAATGAAATTAATGCATATGAATAGAAAAAAAAATCTCTCCTTTCTTAAAAGAAAAGTGTTAGAAAGTATACAAGTAAACTTCCAAGAAAGAAAGGTTCTTAGACCACTGTCACAAATTTTCTTTAAAAAATATGAGATTGACTTTGAAAATAAAGGATGTATTGTATACAAAGGAAACAAGATGAGATTGATATTTTTTTAATTTTTAATACTTGTATAATGAACAGCAATGTTGTAAAAAGTCTCTCTTAGTACCCTAATTATGGTTTGACCTAATGGATACAGTTATACGATGTTTTAAATGAGCTCACACAGGATAGCTTTATCCTAATTCCTATTAAAGGTCACTAGAGCCATGACTCACTTTACTACGCATTCATATCAGTCAATAATGACCTTTATAGATATGAGAATAAAGCAAACAGACCTAGCTGGAGCTTTCACAACGACCAGGAAAGGAAGTATATCCCCCAATATTGCTACGCGACTCCTCTATTTTTAAGCTTCACAGACCCGGGTATAGGGCCCCACTCATGATATGCAAATAAAATGTGTGTGAAGGAGAAAAATGCAAACCCAAACCCCACCTGCAAAACAACCAGAAAATTTCCAGGCAGATATATATATATATATATATATATATATATATATATATATATATATATATATATATATATATATAACATGTCTTCTACCCTAAGGTTCAATATTGCAACAAGCATAAAACACACAAATATTTACATACCTGTATACGCTCCTGCAAATTAAAATGCATAGCATGCAATATATACAAAGAAAGGGAATTACAACAAAAGTATTCACATACCTGGAATACGCTCCTGCGCTACAAATTAAAATACATAACATACAATATATACAAAGAAAGGGAATTTCAAGCATACAGGTATTTACATACTTGGAATATGCTTCTACGCTGCAAATTAAAATACGTAATATGCAATATATAAAAAGAATGGGAAATGTAAGCATTCAGAAAACCACACAAATTTTACTTATTTAATTAAATTGGCCTGACTATCTAAAATGTCCCCAGTGGAGTCGCCATATGCAGGGATCACGACGGGGCGATCACAAATTATTTCTTAAAAATATTTAAATTGATAATGAAGTCGCCACTATAGCGGGAAAACTATAGAAAAACCAAAAATAAAAAATGCCTACGAACCAGATTCAAGATTCGGGAGTCGATTACGTGTGGGAAAGGTGTCAGCACCCCCACAACGCCCGTCCTAAGACGGTACCTTTAATTAAATGAATAAAAATAAGTGTGGTTTTACAAAATGTTATTTTTCCCAAAAATAATGATTACAACAACTAAAAATAAATACATATTTAAAAAAAATGCAGACTAAGAATGAACAATAAGCAAATAAAATAATAACAAAGACAAATTTTTATTTTTTATTTTTTTGAATCCTTTTTTTATTTTTTATTTTTTTGAACCCGACAAGGATTGACCTTGGTTCTACGTATTTCCAAAGTAAAATCAGGGATAACATAGTTCTAATTTTAAAAATTGATTGATGATGTTTGACATTTTTTTTATTTTTCAAAATTTCATTTAATCTTATTTTTTTTAAAAGAAAAAATTTATATTTGTTTATTGTTAAAATTTTATTAAATCTGTTAATTAAATGTTTTTTTTATTTTTGAAAATATTATATATATTTTTTAATTATTTTTAAAAAATTATTTTAAATCTAATATTTTATTTTTAAAAGTTTATCTTTATAAAAAAGGGCTTTTTTTTTTATTCTTTTCTTAACTTACTTTTATTTTGTTATTAGAAAAAAAACATATACAACACATAAAAGCAGGAATATTAATTAAAAATAAATAGTGAAACCTAAAACCCTAAGCAGTGGCAAGGATTATAATCGGATGCTTTAGTTACTTTGTGATTATTTTGGTTTTGTTCTTTACTGTGACTGTGACTATTTGGTTTCGTGAGGGATAACGGTAGTTGATGTTAGGCTTTTTAAATTCGAAACAGGCTTCTTTGCCTTAGGTTCTGTTTCTGGATTTGTTGCTTGGGTGGATTCCTATTTTTGAATAGTTTATGTGTTGGTACAAGGTTTGGAAATTTTCGAATTGGGGACTTCGGCTATCCTATATTCGATCATGTGTTATGGAATTGAGATTATTAACTTTTTGGAATTGAATTTGCTACTGATTCTGGATCGGCTTTTGATTAACTAGTCCAATTTTTTCGGGAAAGACATTTGGTGTTCTTTTGAGTGAGTCTTTAGATTCACTGAGTTATGACGATTTATGTGGGTTTTGAGTTTAGATATTTTTTATTGGGTTTTGTGTTTGTTTTCTGTCTCTGGGTTAACAATATCTAATGTTACTATATTTTTCTTATTGGGATTTACTTACCGTGCTAGTAGCAGCCAGATCTGCCAGATGAACAATACTAGTTGTGCAAAAAAATGCAGCAATTAGATAATCTCAGGATCGGTATGTAACAGCAACCATATCAAACACTTATATGATCGTGCCAATAGCAGCAATCATCTAGCAGGTATAATAATTTATTGTGATCATTAAAATTAATTTAACAATGTTTGCAAACTAATTACTTAATGATACTGATGCAGTGCATAGGTTAAACAAAACACAACAAATACAGATGAAAACATATAACAGAACATAATTAAAGGAAAAAAAAATAACCAGAACCAAAACAGAATTAAAGAAAGAACACTAAGACTCCCAATTTAGCCTTTTCTTCTCCTTTTTCTGATTGCTACTGGACTCTTATTTTTTTCAACAGAATCAAATAATATTTTTCAATATTTTTCTTCCCCAGTGTCTTTTTCTCTCTAAATTTATAAGTTTCTCTATGTATCTCTCAATTTATGTATCCTCTTCCTTTGTTTTTTTTGTCCCTTCCAATTTCTGTATCCTCTTTTATATATTTGTTTGATAATCTATTCATCTTCCACAGTAAAATTCAACATCATTCTTTCTTAATTAAAAATCAATTACTCCAACCCCTATATTAACTCCTTTTTAAGACTGTATGGTTATATTTTATTATAAAAAAAAAGAACAGTCAGGAAGGGCTGAATGTGATAAGGATGAGGGCTTAATGCAATTAGCGTGAAAGAAGGCAGAGCTGAAAAGGGCATTTACAACCCTTAATCAAGAGATAAAATCTATCAAACACTAACTAAAAGAATTAAAAGGGCACTAAAGCTACAGAGGGCAGTAAGAATGGGCAGTGAAGAGCTGAAGAGCTGAGAACATTATTGCTTATATGGCAAGCACAATTAATAGAGAAGTGAGGTATAAATAGTAATTTTTTTGTTTCTAACAACCTCTTAGTAAATTGGGCTTCAGAAAACCTTTTTTTTTTTATTATTTCTATGAAACTGGATCAAAACTATTTTTATAAATGAATCTCCGTTCACTTAATTTTCTATTCAATTTATTTTAAGACAGACCCAACACCTTTTTTTTGTTGTTTTATAATTTTTTTTTACAAATTTCATTTTATCTTATTTTTTATTATTATTTAATCAAACCTTAGTTATAAAGTCAAAGTTCTTTTTATTATTTATCCTAAATGACAAAGAAACTAGATAACATATGTTAAAAAGTTTTATTTTCTTATTCTTACTTTTTTTATTTTTATTTACAAAAATAATTTTTATTTTCCTGAACGATATTGGGTGTTGACAGGAGTGCTATTAATGTTGAAGACACCAAAGAAAGCAAGGAAACAAGATATACAACAAGTCCAAAGTATAATACAATAAATGAAAAAACATTCAAGTTTTGTAAACTACTAGAGGATGTTGAACAAGAATTATATCCTGGCTATAGAAACTTCTCCAAGTTATCATTTATCGTTCAATTATTGAATATCAAATGTCTTTTTGGTCTGAACATAAAAGCAATTGATGGCATACTTACTTTGTCAATAAAAGAATTTTCACAAGGAAATAAAGTTCCTGAGTCGTATTACGAGGCTCGAAAAATTATTCGTGAGCATGGACATGATTACACCAAAATAGATGCTTGTATGAATGATTGCATTATCTATCTAGGTGACTATTTGAAATCAACTTCTTGTCCAACCTGTAAATTTTTCAAATATAAAGATCCATATAAAAAGTTGCCTCATAAAGTTATGCGCTATTTTCCTTTAGCTCCAAGGTTACAACAATTGTATGTGACTCTCTTGTTTCAGAAGCCGAGTCAAGGGCTCTTGCTGATACTACATCATATATTATTATTATGCGATGGTTACTTAAAAATATGAATATGGGAGTTTTTCTGGGCCTACTATTAATTCTCTTTTGTGACAACAAGAGTGTTATCCAAATAGCACACAATCATGTGTTTCATGAGGCGAACAAAGCATATCGAAATAGCCTAACTCACTCAGGGCACTTCGTTCGCCATCACTTTCTACAGGGTTCAATGCCATACATTTCCTCAGAGCTTCAGATCGCGGATCTTCTTACGAAGTCCCACACCACTATGCGATTCCGATACTTAGTAAAGAGATGTATTGGCACAAAGCTAGTACTCTTAATGAAGATGGAAAAATGAGACATCCGGCTGATTCTATTGCCTGGAAGAATTTCGATATAGTGTGTGGCCATTTGCGATAGATTCACGTAATGTCAGACTTAGTCTAGCAAGTGATGGTTTTAATCAATTTGGAAATATGACCAATTCATATAGTGTGTGGCCATTTGTTTTAATTTCGAACAATTTTCCACCTTGGAGGTGCATGAAACTTCCTTATTTCATAATGACAATAGTTATTCTAAGTCCTAAAGCTCGAGGACATGACAGTGATGTATATTTACAACATTTGATTGATGAATTGAAAGAACTATAGAAGAACATTGTAGAGACATATGATGCGTCAATGAAAGAAACATTTCAATTACACACATCAATTTTGTGGACTGTTAATGATTTTCCACATATGAAAATATATCAAGATAGAGTACTAAAAGAAAATTTGCATGTCCTTGTTGTAACGGGGATACATGGTCCTTAAGTTTACCAAATGGAAAAAAAAATTATTATATGGGAAGTCGTCAAGTTTTGCCACTTGATCATTCTTGGAGAAATAATCCAAAAGCTTTCGATGGTAGTAAAGAATAAAAAAAGTCATCCATCTCCTAGACAATTATCTAGAGATGATATAGTTCAACAATGTCAACAATTTGACCAGGTTAGTGTTATTATGTGTTTCTTTAAAATGTTATTAAAACTATTACTTTTTTTATTATATATTTAAATATTTTTTAATTTAAATATTAAAATTTTTATCTTAATTAAAAATTAAATTAAATGTTTAAATATAAGAATTATCATTTTTATCTTATTTATTTAAATTTACTTTTTTAAATTTAAACATTAATAGTAGATAATATATTTTTTTAGTGTAAATCTAAACTAATTTAAGTAAAAGATAAATATTTTTTCGTTATATCTTATATTAAATAAAATTTTATATTTAAATATTATTATTATTATGAAATAATTTTATGAAATGACATATTTTGAATATACAAATTAGATTAATATCTAATTAAAGTGTATTAACTAATTATATTTAAATAAATAATAATTTATATTTTTTTAGCTAATTGTAATAATGTTGTTATCTTTCTTTATACATTAACTCATTATTTTTTTATGTTTTTTATTAGTATTTATATTTTTATATTTTTATTAATAATAAATATATTGGTGATGTTTGGTATGTTTGTCAAGAAAAGAAAATAAGGAAAAGTGCAATTACAAAAGAATTGGAAGAAAAAAAGTATTCTTTTTAGTTGCCTTATTGGAGATGTCTAAAATTATGTCACAATCTAGATGTCATGCATATTGAAAAAATATTTTGTGACAACATAATAGGAACATTGATGGATCTTGAAAAAAGACAAAAGACAATATAAACTCCCGATTTGATCTTACCCATACGGGTATGCGTCCAGAGCTTCATGCGACCATGATTGAAGAAGGAAAATACACATTTTCATGTGCATGTTATACCATGTCATCTCAAGAAAAATATGCATTTTGTGAATTTCTAGTTGATTTCAAGGTTCCTGATGGTTATTCATCCAATATTTCTCAATGTATAGATGTTCAAGGGGGGAAAATATATGGGATGAAATGTCATAATTTTCATGTATTTCTACATTGCTTTCTCCCTCTTTCAATTCATGGTGTTCTTTGAAATGAAGTTTGTGAAACCCTAATTGAACTCAGTTCTTTTTTTAGAGAGTTATGCTCTAAAAGATTGAGTGTAGACACTCTACAATTACTAGAAAACAGTATAGTTTTTGACCTTGTGTAAGCTGGAGAAAATATTCCCTCCTTCATTTTTTTATATAATGGTCTATTTGTCCGTTCACTTTATTGATGTGACAAAGATTGCTGGTCTAGTCGTTGGATGTATCCAATTGAAAGATACTTTGATAGGCTCAAATCATATTAAGAAATAAGGCTCGTCTAGAAGGATGTATTATTGAAGCTTATATTGCACAAGAGTGTGTGTACTTCTGTTCAAGATATTTGGATGGAGTTGGTACAAGATTAAATAGGTATGGAAGAAATTATAAAGGTGATTTACAACAGTTTAATATAAATCAAAGTTTAAAATTTTTCTACAAGTTGGAAAACCATTGCATGCAAAAAAATAAGTTGAGTTAAATGTAGTATAACAAGAGCAAGTAAGAAATTATGTTTTTCAAAATTCTGATGAAGTCTCGCCTTTTATTGAGCAAGTGATTTTCTTAAACTACACATTTATATTACAATGGTTATAGATAATTTATTATAACTATGTATTTTATGATCAATCTCTACAAACAAGAATTGGATAAAATAAATTCACAAAATGTGGAACAAGACACCAAAATGAATTTTTTTCAATGGTTCAAAAAATATGTAATAATTATTTAAATCTTTTGACTATTATTAAATAGGTTAAGCACATTTATCTTATTATTTTTTCAACAGGTTGGGCTTTTGTAGAGAGAAGGTGACACAAGAATAAATAAGTCATTATTGGCTTGTGGACCATATTCACGTGTTTTTTTCGATATACAAGTTATTTGATAAATGGTTGGAGTTTTAATGTAAAGGATCAAGATATGTACTTGAAATCACAAAATAATGGAGTTTTAGTTAGAGGTGAGGAGAATAGAGGTAATTTGGATTACTTTGGTGTCTTGACAGATATTATTGAATTAAGTTACTCTGGTGGAAATAATGTTGTTTTATTTAAATGTGATTGGTGGGATGTGTATTCCAAAGGGAAAGGATACAAAGAAGACAAATATGGATTTATTCTTATTAATAGTAAACGTAAATTGAGGAGTAATAAGCCATATATCTTAGCTAGTCAAGCTCAACAAGGGTATTATGCTAAAGATACCAAAGACCCTAATTGACTAGTAGTAGTGAAAACAAAGCCTCGAGATTGGTATGATATGTTACAAATGAGGTGTGTCAAGAGAATGAAAACACTGACTCAATTTCATTCACATTTAATCGTCAGAAAATGAACATAAGTTTTCATTGGATAGAAATGACTTAGCACAAACTACAACTAATGAAAATCCAATAATTCCTATGGAAGTTATTCATGACGATAATGAAGGGAGTGTTGATGCAAATATTAATTTAACGATGAAGAAAACAATATTATTGATAAAAATGATAGTGACTATAATTGATTATTGTTTTATATCATTTTACAAAACAAACTATATTATCAGTTATTTATATTTATTTTTTTAAATGATCCGGTATTTACAAGAATCGTATTTATTTTTTATTTCCATCAATATATATTTATATAACTATTATTTACTTATATTTATATACAAAGATAATAATTTAATTTTTATATGTTAAATTTAAATAATATTTTTAAATTTGAAATAAATATATTATTTATTAATATCATAATAAAAAATATAAAAGTATAAATAGATGGATAAAAATATTAAAATAAGTGTTCTTATTATAAAATGACACAATTGGATTATAACTGTTGTTTTAACAAAAAAAGTCACGGTTCAAATTCAAATTAAAAATATTATTATATGATATTTTATATTATATAATCATTATTAATTTATACACATTAAATAAACTTATTAATTATATTTTTATTAAAAGAAAAATAATTATATTATATTATATTTAATATTAATAAATAATTATCTGTGATTTGTATATTTTGTCATTTTTAGTGAATATTTTGTGACAAATTGAAAAAATAGTAAAACTAATGTATAAAATAATGATAAATTTAATATTTTGTATTATTAAAAAAGCATGGCGAGTTATGAAAGAAAATCATAAATTCAAATGGATTTGTGACATAAATATTATTATAATTTTAAAGTAGCATAGTGAGAATAAAGTTGTGTCATTGAAAGGTCATAAATTTAATTTTTTTAATAATTAATAATAATATAATAATATGAATTAATATTATATAATTATTATTAATTTATACACATTCAACAAAAAATTATAATTATATTCTTGTAAGAAAATAATTTTATTATATTATACTTTATATTAATGAGTAATTATTTCTTACATCTATATTTTGTTATTTTTAATAAATTGTTTGTGACTAATTAAAAAATTGTCACAAATAATATATTAATTGTGACAAATTTTATATTTATCACGGTTAATTATATTATCATAAAATAAAAAAGTAATGTTAACATGTTAAAAAAAATCATAAATTTAAATTTAAATTAATATACATTTAATATTTTTTTCCTAATATAGATATATGTATTTATAATTTTTCTATTAAATATATAAATACATTATTATGCTTGAAACAATTTTAACACCTTAATTAATAATTTGTCATTAATAATAAACAATTGTTCATCTATAAATATTTAATAAATTTTACATTTTATTATAAAAGATAATTTTATTATATATATTTTTTAGTAATTATTTATATGTAATTTTTTAATAGAATATTGTGATATATTTTTTTTAATTTTATCACTATTATGAATAATATTTATGATAAATAAAAGAATAGTTACAAATAATATATAAATAGTGATAAAATTTACTAAAATTGATATTTCTTGTAGTGGAAAAACAACAGTTTTGTCGGTCACCATAGCATATTGGGGAAGAAAGAAAAAAAAATGACGGAAAGAGAAAAAAATAAAATAAAAGCAAGGACACTCGAAAATAATAAAAACGTCCAATAATTAGTGGACACTCCAAGGGTGATTTCGGTTGAAGTGAAAAGGAACAAGGAAAGAAAATAAATCATGAGAAAGTGAAAGAATATAATTTCTTATATATGAAATCACCTTAAATTCGAATAAAAGTGTTAAATATAGTATTTAAAATTTACAATATATCTTACATGAAAAAAATCAATCCTTTCTACAAAGATGATTTCTTTTATAAAATTTATTAAGATATCTAAAATAATAAGAAAATTATATTTTAAGTTCTTTCTTACCAAAATTTTTTATTGTAGTATTTATAAAATGTTACTCAAGATTTTAAAGTGAGATTTCTTATTAGATTGGATGAAATTTTGAGGATTTTTATATCTTACATGAGGGAAAGAACCTACGACATCTCAAAATAAAATCTTGAAATAAATTCTAACTATATATATATATATATATATATATATATATATATATATATATATATAAGAAAGTGGTTTAA
>Ga0209700_110066_pt1 | contig 10196 bp, 7 predicted proteins | sample SiratroredBW_FD_187528 | JGI IMG/M metagenome (GOLD analysis project Ga0209700, IMG submission 187528) | Root nodule microbial communities of legume samples collected from California, USA - Siratro red BW (SPAdes) (version 2) | ecosystem: Host-associated > Plants > Roots > Nodule | place: USA...
CTAAAACTTGTGAGGAGGCCTTGAATGAAGCAAATATCACTGATGTTTCTATAGAAACTATTCAAACTACGGTCAAAGACGCTTTTTTACTTAGCAAAATTGCATTTAAAGTCCTCTCAAAAGTATACTCGTTTATGAATTAATCGATATGCTATAGGAGAAATGAGTTCCAAGATGTTTTAGGTTTAGGTTTCCATTGTTAGTCTCTCTAATTGGGGAGGTCTTCAAATCAACAAATGCATTTCTTTATTTTCTTTAGTTTAAGAATGAAATATTGTTTATCTTAAATATTTTAATTTGTTAATTATTTATGTTGAAGATTTTATATTAAATAAAAATAAGATCAATTTGTAATATATAAGTGAGACCATCTTCACTTTACAAGTTGATTTTGTGAAGATAAATTAACTCACTTCTTAATATTTTTATTTAATCTTTTTAGTGGTAAATAGTATCATTATCTATTTTATTTAATTAAGAAAAATTCATTACAAGTACAAAAGTTATTATCATTACAAAAGTATATGTTAATGACAAAACTTTAATTATTGAAAATGATGTTTTCCACCTATGAATATAAATTTGAGTAGTCTTTTGTAACTATTCTATTAATAGAAGTTTTTAGTTCAGAAATACACAAAAAAATGTCTCATCTAAACTATATTTATATTATTACTTTTACTCAAAGAAAAAAAAAGAAAGCAAAATTTAAATACATTTTATATTATTTCTCGTTTAATAAGTTAATGTGATCTTTTTTATTTTTAAAAAAACAATTTCTTTAAATTAAGTTTCAACAAAATATAATTTAGATAAAACAATTCAAATCTATTAAAGTTTCAAATTTTAATTTAAATAAGATAATTTAATTAGCACAATACAATTAGAAAATGATAAAATACAAAAAGAAGAAAATTAAAAGAAGAGAATCAAGCTAGAGGAATACAAAAATAAATAGATTTAGAATTTTAAGGAACCAAAATACATCAGCAAATTATAATTATTATAATTGCAACTACTTTTTAAATATACACACTCATGCAATTTCTAGTGAAGAATAACTAAAAATTGTCCAAATTTGCATGCCTCTGATACTTCATAGGAAAAAAGAAAGGAAATTGTAAAGGATGAAACATGCTTGTGTGAAGGTATTGATTTGAAGTTAGGAGTTTTGTCACATTTTTGTCATTAAAGATGTCTGGAAGAATTAAAGAAAGAAGATGTATTTAAATTATTCTTAACTTTGACTCTTAAACGATGTGAAACTATTGAGTATATCGGAACACACTTCTTCCTCACTTTTTAGTCAATCGTTCTTGATTAAGAAAAAGAATATTGAGATTGGTTCTTATTCCAATCCACAATATTTTAGAAGAATTATTTCCAAAGAGTGAGATATAACTAACAAGAAGTACCATAACTTCGATTTTTTCTTGAACTTGGCTACAACAACCCATCAACTCCTACTAATTGTTCAACAATATGCATGAGATTGACTTAAAAGGGGATTGAATTTTTCATTTTCAACTAAAGGGCTTTGATGAGAAAAACCAATGTTTAAGAATCTAAAATCATTTAGGCATTTAAATTTTTTGACAATAAATTTTAAATGGAAAACTTTACAACGCAACTCTTCATTTGTTCTTGCACCATCAATCTGAAATTTTAAGCGTACCAAACCAAGTTGGATAAATGAAGATCATCTGATATAGTTTCCTGGTTTAAGTACCCCCATCACCTTTTTCTTTCTTTTTGTTGGACACAAATTCACTACATTAACAAATGGTTGTTCTTACAATAATGTACCGTAAACTAATTTACTTCTCTCATGGAAACCAATAACTATTAGCTTCGATTTGGCTATGTAAATTTATACAAATGCAAAACATGAAAGTTGTACCTAATTGTTGGTCCTACAAGGGACTCACCAAATCTTACTTAAAAAAGAATGTATTGATTTTTACAATAATTTTAGTTAAATAGTTGGCTAAAAACTACTAAGGAGTTCTCAACTAAGAAAAAAGGAAATAAAAACATAACATGAAAAACATTAAAAAAAATGGTTCAAATGCACCATTTAAAGACTTTAAATTAAGACTACCAAAATAACATTAACTTTTTTATACAATAAGAACGTTAAGACTACCAAAATCTAAATGTATTTGATTTTACAAAATATAATCTAATCTAATATATTTCAATTGCAAAAAAAAAAAAAAAAAAAAAAAAAAAAAAAAAAAAAAACTAAGGATACTTCTATCTATTTGATTAGAAGAGTTGTTCAAGAAACTAGTCAAAACGTGTGTTAAAGAAGTCAAATAACAAACCAAAAAGGGAAAGAACCTACTTGGTCAAAGAGTCTCATTAATATAAGGAAAAAAGAAGTTGCAACTGAAGGTGCAGTTGGCTCAAGAAGGGAGTTGAATAGAGTCTGAACTCAAATCACGAAATATAAACAATTCAAAGGAATATAAAATCAAAGTACAAGAGAGAGAAGTAAACATGGATTTATACTAGTTCATCTTATAACTAGGACTACGTCCGATCTCTTAAGCAAAACAACTTAAGAGCTTTCACTAAAAATGACTTTTGACACCTTTCCAGGAACAAGTATTCTACATATCTCCATGTAACAAGTTTTTTCTCTAGAAACAAGTATTCAACACCTCTCTTGACAACAAGTTTTGATACCTCTCTACGAACAAGTATTAAACACCACTCTAGATATACCAATATTAATCTCTCCCTGAGATAAATACCTCTCAATAGTAAGAAAGAAAGCACTCTCTACAAAGAGAACAAATATAACTCATAAGTTATCCTTCACATAATGAAGATTTTACAACGGTTTACACACCATCCTTTTTCTGATTTCTCTCATATAGCATAAATAGACAATGAAATTCTTTTTCTTGTTCTATAAACTCTTTCATGTTTGTTCACTTTTTCTTATCTTTGTTTTTCAAGGTTTGATTTAGGATGTCCATAAAAGAAAAATTTTGCATTCAAATACAACTAATGAAACACACATTTCTTATGTCAACTTGCATGTAAAGAAAGTTTCAATGCTTCCAAGTGTATACCTTTATTGTGGTGTCTAATAAACTTATAGAGTAAGCTCTATTTGTAAGACTTTTACTATTGTGAAGTCAAGACTTTAGAAGCAAGGAGTGTTCTTTTGTAATATACTCTCCTGTAATATATTGTTTCTTGTAGAACAACTTTATTGTTATATATCCAAAAGAGTCTTTAGGTATTTAATTTGGAGAGACATTTTGTACTCATTACTTAATCTCATGGGGAGATTAACTAGTAGTCAAAAATGACTTTATATACTTGTATAAACTAAAAGTGTCAATAAGCAAAGCTTGCAATCTATTGTGATGAAACCTTTGCAAGTTGTAAAGGAGAGATATATGTAGCTTAAATTAAGGTGAACCAGTGTAATCTAATTATTCACTATTTTTTTTACTTCTTATGTTATACACTTAAGGTCATCCTTTTTAAAAGCTTTTACGAAAAGTTTGTGAACATATTTTAAAACCTTTAGATATTCATCATCAAGTTTAAATTTTCTTTTCAAAGCTTCATTCAAACTCTCCTTTTAGGATTAACCATTTCTTTAAAAATCAAATTAAAAGTGAACATTGTTTTATATTGTCACTAGATAAGAATCAAATTATTATTAAAAAAAATCATTTTTTATTTTCTTCTTAATACCAAAATATATATATATAAAAAAGCGTTATATAGGGAAAACAAAATTTCAATTTAATCTAAAATTCATAGAATGAATGGAATAACACCAATTATCAAACATAAAAAGGTTAAGACACTAAAAAGTGAAAGTCTTTTGATACCTAACTCTCTATACTCAAAACGTATTCTATTAGTAAATAATTATATTTACACTTGTTAAATGTTGGTGAATTAAGAGAAATTTGAAAAAAATAAAAACTATTATAAATCTATATGCTCACATTTCTAAGATATATCTTGACTACATCTGATAGAACATAAAGTCAATCACAAAACAATATATGTAGCCTACAAATTATAGGTAATAACATGACTTACTATCTAAATTAACATTACACATGCAAAATAAGTAAGAAATTGAGATACATTGAGTTATTGATTAGATAAACGGTATACATGTGCATTGCCTTCCAATTCATAAGGACAAAACTTAATAATAATATCCACCACAAGATAACATGTTGATAACTACTTTAATTAATTAATATTTCAATTGTAACTTTTATTCTTTAAATAAATTTTGGAGCATTCGTTGTTCTTCGTTGTTACTATTAATAAATGGTGACTAATAGAAGGGTTACCTTTTTAGGGATACAATCAAAATTTCACAACTGAAAAATAGTTAAACACTAAAATTTGGTTTTCTTATTACCTTCAATAGTTGGATGAAAAAAAAAGGTAAAATATATTCACAAACAAAAATAGCAAAGATGTTACATCACCCCACCTACACCAATCATTATATATACAATACTAAGATTAGCCTTCTTATGCTAACCTACATAACGATTATAAAAAGTCACGTAACAACTAACAAACCATTCTTTCCACAAAAGATTAAAGGGACCTTTAATCAATTGACAAGTCATTCTTTCAACAAAAGATCAAAGGGACCTTTAGTTCACCACTTTTTTTTTTCTCCAGAACAATACAATGAATTTTTCAACATTTTCCATTTTATTGCTCTCTCTTTCCTTGATCATAGTTTCCCATGCTCCTTTGCCAACATTAGGGACAAGCTTGCATGAATCTTTATGCAGCGAAACTAAGGAGAACGAGGCTAGGTGCCTTGAACTTCTCAAAGATGATCCTAAAATTGCTAAGGCTAAAGACAACACTGCACTTACCAAATTGATCCTTGAATTAGCCATAAAAAAGGGTACTGAGACCCAACATTATCTAAAAGAAGTTTTGAAGACAAAGCCTTCACCAAACCTTAAAGAATGTGCAACTACCCTTTATGATGGAGTCATTGGATCATTCAAAAGTGCATTGGGTGAATTGGGTGAGGATGATCTAACTGCAAGTTATGATGCTGGAGTGGCTAGCGATGGACCTACAACTTGTGAAAGGGCCTTGAGTGAAGCAAAGATCATCGATCCTTCTATTGCAGCTCTTGACAAAGACATGGTATTGCTTAGCTCAATTGCATTTAAAGCCATTGAGAAACTTTCTTAAGATGTATGAAGTGATTAATATGTTATATCATAGCTAGAGGAGAAGGGAGTTGTGAGATGTTTTAGGTTTCAATGTTAGTCTCTAATGTGGAAGGATTCAAATCAATAAAATCTTCTATTATCTTTAATGAAATAGTGTTTATCTTAAATATTTTATCTTTTTAATTGTTTAGGTTGAAAAATTCATATTAATTAAAGATAAGGTCAATTTATAATATAAAATGAGGGTAATTCTTACTTTATAAACTGATTTTGTGAGGATGAGGTAAATTTAATTTCACTCTGAATATTTTGTATAGTTTTTTTAATGGTGAATGATATAATTAACTATTTTACTTAATTTAAAAAGACTCATTATAAGTAAAATAGTTGTTATTATTAGAGTAATAATTATTTTATTAATAGAAGTTTTTTATTCATGCATATACAAAAATATCATGTCTAAAATATATTTATGTTAATTAATTTTTCACAAAGAAAAAAAAAAGAAAAATCTAGATACATTTATATTATTTCTAATTAAACAAGCTAACATGTTCGAAATTTGCATGCACATACTTTGCATAATTGTTAAACATGCTTGTGTTACAAGATATTGCTTTGAAGCTCAAAGTTTAGTCATATTGTTGTCTCTAAAATATATCTTATAATTAAAGAATGAATATGTATCTAAATTACTCTTAACCTTAAATTTTAAGTGATATAAAACTATTGAGTATATCAAAACACATTTTTTTTCACTTTTCATTTAATTATTTTTAGCAAAAGAAAAAAATACTAACATTAATTTTTCTTCCAATCCATGATCTTTTGGGAGAATTATTTCGAGAAGGTGCAATATAACTAATAAGAAGAACTACCACAACTTTGATTTTTTATATTAAATTATGATAATTAAAAATTTAAACATATAATTATTGTAAATTCAATATTATTATTGACAATTTTTCTACGTGAGATATTTTTATCTAGTATATGCAACTATTATATATGTTAGTAAAAGACTTTTATTGAAAGTTTTCTATTTTGAATATAAAACAAATACGAGTGTCTATAATGTATTTTTGAAAAATATTTAAAAGCAAATTTGTTATCTCATTAAAATCTTATTTGGAAAAAATCTTACTTAGACTTTATTTTCATTCAAGGATGAGTTTGTGATAGTGGAAAAGAAGAGAAAGATAATAAAAAAAGAGGTTGGATGGATACAAGGAGATTGTAAAAAAATAAGAGAAAAGTTTATAAGTAATTTGATTAATATGATAAATAAAAAAGTTGTGAATAATTTAATATAAGAAGAAAACTTTTAGAAATATAAATTAAAATAAAAATAAATTTTAAATTATAAAACCTTTTAAACTATTTGATTTTATTTATCATTTTAATTATTTATTTTATTATATAATTAGTAAAAAATATTAATAATTAATAGAAATATAAATGTTATATACATATCAACAATTTATATATATAATTGAATATGTTTTCCTTTGTTATTATTATAATGTAAATATTGAAAGTTTTTTTAAAGTTAAATGTAATCTATTATGTTGGAAATGTTATTTATTAAGCAAATATCTTCATTTATCATGAAGTAAGTTTAAGATGTAAAATAATTTAGTTTTATTGTATTTGTTAATGTTTTACTTCTTCATTCGAATTATCCTAGTATTTATTTTGCTATCAGTTTGTGTTCCAATCCATATAGAGGATTAGTAATAAAAATATACTAAAGGAAAAATAATATATTACTCTCTAACAAAGCAATAATAGCTTAATTATATACATTATTTTGAAGGGAATCATAATTCTAGATAAATCATTATTAATGTAAGTTTTTCTTTGTTCGTTACTTATAAAGCCTTAGTGACTTTTCTCCATACTATATTGCCTTTATGAAAAATTTATTCGCTTATTGTGTATTATAACACAAAGTTTCTCTATTTTTTTGTGATGTCTTTTCTTATCTTTGATTCCTCTCTAATTTTGTGGATTGAATCGAATTCCACCCTTAAATTGTCATTGTTATTGTTTTCGTCTAAAACTTGTCTTCACCAATATTTCTCTCTAAGTTCGATTGAAATCATGACATTTAACTCATATATTAATTGGAAAATGAGATTTCTTAGCATATAATTAAGGAATAGTGATAACCCTAGAAATTGCTTAGTATTTCTTCAACCTATATACTTTTCGCTTACTCGAGCTTCTTTTAGAGTGATTTGTGAACAATTGAAAGGTGTAACCACATCCCTGAAAAATCATATACTATAAAATACGTAATTCATAATATTTAAAGTTAGTTATTAGCTAACACAGACTCTAATTTAACTAGACAATTCAACACCAAGCTAAATCAATCCATCAATCTCTAACATGAACAAGATAAAATATGGATTTTTTTTCCAATTTCTACTTATTATAAAATTCATAAAATAACTGTCGCAACCGGGATCACGACGGGGCGATCATAAACTTATTTATTTTTTAAAATGTTTAAATTGATAATGGAGTCGCCACTATAGCTTTTTATGGGAAAACTATAAAAAAATCAAAACTAAAAAATGTCTACGAACCAGATTCAAGATTCGAGAGTCGATTACGTGTGGGAAGGTATTAGCACCCCACAACGCCCGTCCTAAGACGATACCTTTAATTAAATGAATAGAAATAAGTATGTTTCTACAAAATGTTATTTTTCCCCAAAAATAATAATTATAGCAACTAAAAATGAATATATATTTACAAAAAATGCAGTTCAAGAATGAACAATAAACAAAACAAATAATAATAGAGACAAATTTTTATTTTTTTTATTTTTTGAACCCAACAAGGTTTGACCTTAGTCCTACGTATTTCAAAATTTTATATTTGTTTATTGTTATAATTTTATTAAAACTGTTAATTAAATGTTTTTTTTATTTTTTTTAAATATTATATATATTTTTAAATTATTTTTTAAAATTATTTTAAATATAATATTTTATTTTTAAAAGTTTATGTTTAAAAATAAGTTCTTTTTTATTCTTTTCCTAACTTACTTTTATTTTGTTATTAAAAAAACATATACAACATAAGAACAGTAGGATTAATTAAAAATAAACAATGAATCCTAATACCCTACAAAAATAAACAATTGAATTACTTTGTTTCTGATTATTTTGGTTTTGTTCTTTACTGTGGCTATTTGGTTTCGTGAGGGATACTGGCGGTTGATGTTAGGCTTTTTAAATTGGAGAAGAGGGGCTTCTTTGCTTTTTGGGTTCTGTTTCTGGATGGATTGCTTGGGTGGATTTCTGTTTCTGAATAATTTATGTTTTGGCACAAGGTTTGGAAATTTTCGAATTGGGGCTATGGCTATCCTATATTCTATCATGTGTTATGGAGTTGAAATTATTAATTTTCTGGAATTGAATTCGCTACCGACTCTGGACCGACTTTTGATTAACCTGTTTACTTTTGGAAAGGCTGTTTGGTATTCTTTTCAGTGAGTCTTTGGATTCACTGAGTTTTGATGATTTTTGTGGGTTTTGAGTTTAGGTATTTTTATTCTGGTTTGGGGTTTTGTATTTATTGTCTGTCTCAGGTTAATGATATCTAATGTTACTATATCTTTGTTATTGGGATTTGCTGACTGCGCTAGCAGCAGCCAAATTTGACAAATGAACTTGTGCAAAAAATGCAGCAATTAGATAATCTCACGACGGTGCGAGACACCTACACCATAGTGCCAGTAGCAGCAATTATCTCGTCTCGTAGATATAATAATTTATTGTGACCATTAAAATTAATTTAACAATGCTTGCAAAATAATTACTCATTAACACTGCATCAGTGCACAGGTTGAACAAGACACAACAAATACAGATGAAAACATGAATCTAGACAAAATAAAAAAATAGAAACAAGACAGAATTAAAGGAAGAAGACGAACCCGTTGAAGACTCCCAATTTAGCTTCTTGTTTTCCTCTTTTTGGTGGTTTCTACTGGACTCTTAGATTCTTTTGAACAGAATCCAATAATATTTTTCAATATATTTTTTTTCAGTGTCTTTTTTTCTCTAAATTTCTAAGAATTTTTGTGTATTCTCTGTCTCTCCAAATCTGTCCTCGTTCCCCTTTGAAAATAAAAGCAGTTATTTATATTTTGTCTATCCCTCCCTTCATCTCCCTCCATAACACTCATAACACTCTCAATCATGATTTTTAATTAAGATCAATTATTCCACCTCTCTGTATTAACTCCTTTTGGCTTAAGACTGTATGGTTACATTTCAGGAAGAATAAGTAAAAAGACAATAATAATAAAAAAGAAAAATAAATAGCCACTAAACATGAATAGCCTGAACGTATAAGTATAGGAAGACTATGAGATGAGAGTTAAATAAGGCTATGGGAGTTTAAATGTCAAAACATGATTGTTAGTTAAATGTTAAAAGCATGACTTTTGGTTAAATGTTAAAAGCATGACTATTAGTTAAATGTTAAAAGCATGATTACTAAATGTGATAAGTGTGAGAAGGCAAAAAGGTGAAAATTTAATTATGAGAGATAAAATTTGTTAGGCACTAATTAAAGAATTAAAAGGTATTAAAGTTACATAAGGACTTGAATCGGGGATGTGTTTATGTAAACCTTAGGACTTATGTGGCAAGCACAATTAACAGACAAGGAGGTATAAACAGGAACTTTTTTTTATTAGTAAATTAGACTTCAGAAAACATCTCTCTATTCAGTTGGGTTCACTTAATTTTTCTGTTCAATTAATTTTAAGACAGACCCAACACCCTCTTTTTTTGTTATTTTATCATTTTTTACAAATTTCATTTTGTCTTATTATTATTATTATTTAATCAAACTTTACTTATAAAGTCAAAGTTCCTTTTTATTATTTATTCTAAATGCCAAAGAAACTAAACGACACATGTTAAAAAGTTTTAATTTCTTATTTTTATTCTTTTATTTTATTTTTTCCTTTTT
>Ga0209700_110070_pt1 | contig 10190 bp, 5 predicted proteins | sample SiratroredBW_FD_187528 | JGI IMG/M metagenome (GOLD analysis project Ga0209700, IMG submission 187528) | Root nodule microbial communities of legume samples collected from California, USA - Siratro red BW (SPAdes) (version 2) | ecosystem: Host-associated > Plants > Roots > Nodule | place: USA...
AATTATATAATATATATATATATATATATATATATATATATATATATATATATAATAGATAAATGATTAATCTAATTATAATTATCGTTAATATAACTTTTTAAGGTAATTATTCAGAAAGGTAATTAACTAAATTTCAAAACACATTGTAGATATATTTTTAGTTGTACATTTACCTCCATTGGTTAGTAATAATTTTTTTTCTAATATATCTTAAATTACTAAACTTCTTATTTCTATAGTTAATATTATTAATTAATTATTTTTTAAATAAATAGATTATTATTTTAAGATATTTATGATTAGTAAATTTAACCATATAAAATAAATCTTTATTTTATATAATATAAAATCTAAAATATTAGTTAATAATAAAAGTTTGAACAAACTTTTCAAAATATTTTAAATGAAAAAAGTGAAAGTCCAACCAAATTTATCTAATAATTTTGTAGTTAGTGTGAAATATTATTTGCAATATAAAAAAAGTTGGTGATTGAAATTTTTAAAATTAAAATTCTGATTATTTTCGTGATTTCTCATATTTTGTTAATATTAGAATAAAATATAATTAACTTTTAAATATTCATTTAGTTTAGTTTGAATGTAAATAAGTTTGTTTATAATTTTATTTATCAAACACTATACAACATGAAAAATAAGATGATTCGATATAGATAATATATGAAAAAGTAAGAATATTGTCAATAACATAAACAAAAAGAAAGCTTTATTTATATATATATATATATATATATATATATATATATATATATATATATATATATATATATATATATCTTAAAATAAGACATTCAATCATCCATATATTAAAAAAATAGCAATAACGTAATTTGCTAAAGTTAACGTGAATATCTATACAAGCTGATAAATGTTTTAGTGTCAAAAAACAAATGAATTGAATAATGTTAACTAATTTTATCCAAGAGTTAATGTTTCTTATTTGCATAAGAGACAAACATTTTTTTCATGTAACCCAACTTCTTGCTTGTTCTTATATTTATCTTGTGAAATCATGCATAAGTATTCCAATCAATAGGAGAAAGAGAAGTGTTTCTAATACATCAAACTCAAATGAAATATAAGCCTATAAAATAAGCCATTTGATGGTGTATTGAACTATACATGTTGTTAAACTTGATACCTGACATATTATGCAAAGATCAATTTGTTGTTTCTCATAAGTTACCTCCCCCGAGTTATTAGAAAGTATATAAATTTTTGTCTTTATTTGTCTTGCAATAATATCATGTAACAAATCGATGTCTACATTGTCAATCCGTTCACCTAATAGAAGAAGATCCTGTTGTCCAATTCCAAAGAGTTAGAAAATTAAAGTTTTTGATAGTTACTAAGCTTCTAAGATGCTAAACCTCATAGCCAATCCATATTAATTCATAAGAAAATACCTCGTATGATATGTCCTTAATGTCCAATAGCATATCACTATGATGGTCACCCAAAGAAGGAACATCCTGCACAAGAATGTAATAGTTAAATTAAGATTTTGTGTAGATGAAGTCCAAAGGACTATTAAGTACCAAAAGTATAGAGAATGACATATTACATCATTATCTTAAAGAAAGGCTCGAGGAGGAAGATTTCTGAAAAGTCGAGGAGGAAGATTTCTCCAAAGTCGAGGAGGTTGTGGGGCATGTCCATGTGCGTCTGCAAATGGTGCATTTTGTATGGGCATTGAAGAAGTGGTTGAAGAATTTGTTGAAAGTGTATTTGGCAGATGGGAAAATCTGGGGCCACTTCTTCTTCTCACTGTACACTGATATCTTTGGGAATCCATTCTTGCATTCTCTAGTGAAGGAGTTGGAGTTGGAGAAGAAGGCCAACATTCAACAAGATCAAATCCATTCACCATGTGAAGAATTTAAAGAAAATAAGGGCTTTTTTCCCATTCTTGTATACTTTTTCACATTAATGTCCAAAATGGGCAAAAACAAGATCTGTTTACCAAAATTGGCAAATTTTATCAGCTAGATAAGATTTCAAATTAATGAACTCTTCCACCTAGGCATGATTTCAGGCTGGTCAACTACAAGTGACATATTCACGAATTCAATTAAAGATATTAATTAAAATGGTTTCTCTCTCTACAATAATCTTTTAATTATTTGACACTAGGTTTGTTAACAATTAAAAAAAAATCAATAATAATAATTACATAATAATAATAATAATAATTAACAAAACTATAAAAAAATTAAAGCATATAAATTTATTCTAAATTAAAAAAATAATATAATAATAATAATAATAATAATTTTAATTAAATTCATATGAATTTAATTTAAATAATAATTATAATAATTTTAATTAAATTCATACAAATTTAATTTAAATGATAATATAATTATTGAGTTTGTAATTATATGTAGGACTTAGGTTTGAATGAAAAAAAATTATAAATAATTTTTAAAAAAAAATATTCGTTACATACGGAATAAATTATATATATATATATATATATATATATATATATATATATATATATATATATATATATATATATAATTGTGTCACTAAATTACTTATGTATATATATAATTGCTTCACTAAATTACTTACGAATTTATTATATACTAATTTTTATATATATGTAAAATCATTATATTCGAATTTTGTCCGTATGTAATTTTAATTTTTTTATAGTTTTAAAATAAGATAATTTATAATATTTAAGTAGGGATATTTTTTGTTTTACAAGTCAAATTTGTATAAATAAATTAAATTTCAACTTATTTTTTTACATGAATAATAGATTTCACTTGTATGTTTTACAATTTCAACCCAATTTAAGAATTAATGGCATTGTTATTCTACACTGTTATAATAATCATAAACAAAGAAGGCATTTAGCGTGAACGTCAAATTGGTAATGGTTTGTGGACATGATGTGAGAGGTACGTAAGTGGTTAAGGATACGATAGACCAGTAAATAAATCATATTATTTGGTAACGAGTGTAAAATGAATTAATTCGATGGGATTAACAGTTTTAAGGAATGTTTATCTATTGAAGCGAAACAAATTTTATTTATTTATTTTATCCATAATGAAACTAAAAGTAGTAAAAGAAATAGTACAAAATATGAAATCTTATTTATCATATTTTCTAGTTTAAAAAAAGAAATGACCGAGTAATCTCATCATGAGAAAGGTTATATATATATATATATATATATATATAATTTAATAATAAGTGAAAAATATTGATTTTCAATATTTGTTTTTTTTATTTTATATAATTGTTTTAAAGAATAGTTAAAAACTAATTACTTTCCAGAGATAAAAATTAGCTAACTTACTGTTAATATTTTCTTCATTGACTTTTATGGTTAATTAGTTTGCTTCAAAGAGTATCATAATAATAATAAATAAAAAAAGTCTTGCCTCAGCTGAGTTACATACATTCGGCTGGACTAAAGGGACAGTATTTGTACGTATTATTTATCATGAGATTTCTCTAAATAATTTCCCCTAATAATTTTTTTATCTTCTCAAAATAATAAAAATCATACAAAATAATTTTATTAGTATTTCTAAGACCAATTATGCATCTAATATGTTGGTATAACAGTATTTTACCTTCGGCCCATAAGCAGTTGGCATTCCCATTTTCTAACGGGTTCGACCTACAGTCCAAACATTATGTATTCATACATATACACTATTTTTTTTTTCTTTGTTCCTCCACTACACTCAGTTCGTTTGTAAATGCTTGTAATATATATTTTTTACTCTTTATAAAATTAATGTAACTCTTACAGTAATAAATGCTTGAAAAGCCTGTGCTAGATTGTCATTGACAATTTTTTTTTTAGAATAAAAATAGTAAAATTAACTTCTCAATTTAATGTAAAATCTCTTTGTTATATTTTTTTAATCTTTACTTGTTACAATAATTAACTTCAGTTTATAAATAAGTAAAATTTTAGTTTATGGATAAACTATTCCAAACTATCAGCATGAAGTAGGGCTCTGTCATAACTAAATTCCTTGTGGTTGAAGATTTGTTCTTATTTAAGAATAGGTATTATCTATAATAGTTCAATATGATATACATGGGATGTTAAACTATGGTTGCTCGAATTTTGGAAGAAGAATTTACAGAAAATATATGTTGTCATAGCGATGACTTGAGACTATTGCAATAATTGACATGCCTGTTTCCTTTTTCTTTTATTAGGTCTGCGGTTGAGTTTCAAATGTGACCTCAATCATGTAGAATCCTTCTGCATAATTTATAAAGGTTAGTGTCAGAGTGCGTGTTTTTGGTTACGTACTATGTATGCATTCATGCTGCTTTTGTTATGAAACAAAACATGTTTCGATGATCTATATGTATATCCACCCATATACTGCCTACCACATAACCAACCCCTCAGACAGTGATTTTCTCCATATAAGAAAACTAGAAGTTAGTATTAGACCACAAATGAAAACTAAGAAAGGATTCTAAAATAATAACAGTTTGGTATCAGAGTAGGTTGCAACTGATAACGAGAAGTTTGCATGTCAATTACCAACTGAAAGTGAATGATTAACAGAAACCAGAAAAGAGAAATGGTCAAAATAATTTTATTTGAAATATTAACTGGTAAACATAGTTGACAAAAACAGTTCTGACGTAGTTAATCTTGAAGTTTGTACAGAGTCTACAATCGATCAGTTGGACACGCCTATATCAATATATTCCACATAAAAAGGAGTATCTAATCTCACCTAATCCTTTTTTTTAAGCAAATACTCAGCAAAATCAGCAGCTTGTAGTCCAAGAACTGAGTTTTAGTTTAGACAATATAAATACAACACGAGTCATAGATACAATACTGCATAAACTAAGAATATAACATACAAAATTAACACAAAGCACATTATAATAAAATATATATTCATGTCAACTTGCATAAGGTTTCACTTGTTGTCTTTAAGAATATTATGTGCGGTTCGACTAACAATATGCGGGTGTATGTGTTTGTTTTTTTTTTTTCTACAAGTACAGTTGAAATTTTAAACCTCATTCAAAAGGAATAAAATATATATTACATTAATATTTCGTATTTAATTTTTTCATAGATATAATCTTTGACAAAAGAACTATATGTTTTATATTTCTCACTCTGGTTATAATTTTTGCCAGAAGTGAGATGGAAAAGATCCAAAAATAATGAGTTATAGCTCAAGTGTAAAGTTCGTAGTTCATATACCATTCAATCTAGCAGTAGAGTACGCAGAAATATCATCTAAACGAGGAATTAGGAGTATTAATGTACAAGAAGCTGTTATTGAAAGAAAATTTACTTCGAAGAGATTTATCGATAGAATGAAATGGATGAAGGGTAAACAAGATGATTAGTATAAAATAAAGGACATTAACAAAGTTTCTGTCAACAAAATTACATGAAAAAAAAAAAAAAGGTTACGGAGATTGTTCTTATAGAGCCTGAGGGCCGAGAACAAGAAATGTTCTTGCAGAGCCTAGATGGTGAGAACAAGGTTACAATAGGTCAACTATATTGGTATGAGGTAAAGCTCTGGTCTCTAGTGTATGGTACTTGGCTCTAAGGAGTTTCAACTATCCAAATAAGATCTGAGCCCCCGCGAAAGTCCTCTTTCTCTTTTCCTGCTCGCTATTTATACCAGTATGTGTTATCATTGCTCCTCCTACCAGTATGTGTTATCATTGCTTCTCCAGCAGGAGAAGGCGTGCAGCCTCTGTGTCAGGGGCGTATCATCCCTGTGTCAGGAGGATATCTTGCTTTTGCATGCCTTGTCAGGGAAGACGTGTAGTCTCTGCTACTGGGATTGCTTTTTCCTACAGCCTGTCAGGGAAGATGTGTGGTTTACTCATTTTTCAGGAGGGTATGCGCCGTTTATTGGAACTTGTTCCTGTGTTAGAAGACAAGTGTTGGTTCCCAATGCAAAGAGGTGGGAAACTGGTTCGTGAGAGGTTGCTGGATACTTGCCGGCCCATGCGTGTTCCTGGTTGTGAACCTCCATCCTGAAGGCTGAGTAGATGTTGTATACCTCCCTGCTTGAGTATTGGGGGTTGTCGGCCACTCTTCCTGGTGGTCGTATAGTACACTAGTCTCCGAGACTCTTATAGTCTTTAGACTGCTAAGAGTTTCGAATGGTTGGAGTTCTCGGCCATACCTTCTAGCTCGAGTATTGGGGGTTGTCGGTCACTCCTTCTAGTGGCCGGGTAGTGGAGTTGTCGGTCATGGCTCCTGGTTTGGGTATTGGAAGTTGTCGGTCACTCCTTCTGGTGGCCAGATAGTACACTATTCTCCCAGACTTTTGTAGTCTTTAGACTACTAAGAGTTTCAAGTATTGAGAGTTGTCAGGCCCTCTTTCTGGTGGTCGGATAGTACATTACTCTCCCAGACTGTTGTAGTCTTGAGACTACTAAGAGTTTCAAGTATGGGGAGTTGTCGGCCACTCCTTCTGGTGGCCGGGTAGTGGAGTTGTCAACCATGCCTCTTAGTTTGGGTATTGGGAGTTGTCGGCCACTCCTTCTAGTGGACGGATAGTGGAGTTGTCGGCCATGCCTCCTGGTTTGGGTATTAGGAGTTGTCAGCCACTCCTTCTGATGGTCGGATAGTGGAGTTGTCGGTCATACCTTCTAGTTTGGTATTGGGAGTTGTCGGCCACTCCTTCTGGTGGCCGGATAGTGGAGTTGTCGGCCATGCCTCCTGGTTTGGGTATTAGGAGTTGTAAGCCACTCCTTCTGATGGCCGGATAGTGGAGTTGTCAGCCATGCCTTCTAGTTTGGGTATTGGGAGTTGTCGGTCACTCCTTCTGGTGACTGGATAGTGGAGTTGTCGGCCATGCCTCTTGGTTTGGGTATTGGGAGTTGTCGGGCACTTCTTCTGGTGGTCGGATAGTACACTACTCTCCCAAACTCTTGTAGTCTTTAGACTACTAAGAGTTTCAAGTATTGGGAGTTGTCAGGCCCTCTTTCTGGTGGTCAGATAGTACACTACTCTCCCTGACTATTTTAGTCTTGAGACTACTGAGAGTTTCAAGTATGGGGAGTTGTCAGCTACTCCTTATGGTGGCCAGGTAGTGGAGTTGTAGGTCATGCCTCATAATTTGGGTATTGGGAGTTGTCGACCACCCCTTTTGGTGGTCGGATAGTACACTACTCTCTCAAACTCTTATATTCTTTAGACTCCTAAGAGTTTTAAGTATTGGGAGCTGTCAGCCCCTCTTTCTGGTGGCCGGATAGTCTTTAGACTACAAAGAATTTCAGGTAGGGTGAGTTGTCAGCCCCTCCTTCTTGGTAGTTGTTGGTCGGGCTCTTTGGTAATTGAACAGTCTGCTGATTTGGGAAATTTCCACCATTTTTAGGTTGATACGTTACCTCTCCAAACTTGAAGATTAGGTTAAGTTTGGGCCTTCATTGATGGGACTGATGTGTCTCCACGAGAACGGATGGTTGAGGATGGGGAGTTGTTGGCTTTGCTACCAATCGCTCTTGATTGGGTTTTTATATTAAGGGCGAGGTGCTCTCGCCCTTGTTACCAATCGCTCTTGATTGAGTTTTAGTTTGGAGGGTGAGGCGTTGTTGGCTTTGCTACCAATCGCTCTTGATTGGGTTTTCGTTTGAAGGGCGAGGTGTTCTCGACCTTTTTACCAATCGCTCTTGATTGGGTTCTCGACCTTGCTGCTAATCGCTCTTGATTGGGTTTTCATTTGAAGGACGAGGTGTTCTCGGCCTTGTTACCAATCGCTCTTGATTGAGTTTTAATTTTAAGGGCGAGGGGTTCTCGACCTTGCTACCAATGACTCTTGATTGGGTTTTAATTTATGGGCGAGGTGTTCTCGGCCTTTTTACCAATCGCTCTTGATTGGATTTTAGTTTGAAGGGTGAGGTGTTCTTAGCCTTGTTACCAATCGCTCTTGATTGGGTTTTAGTTTTAAGGGTGAGGGATTCTCAGCCTTTTTACCAATCGCTCTTAGCCTTGTTACCAATCGCTCTTAAAAATAGAAAATTCCTTTCATCAGGAATTCATAGCTCTAATAGATTCTGGAGCCGATTTTAATTGTATAAGGGAAGGATTAGTCCCCACTCCATATTACGAAAAAACCACTCAGAAGCTCTTTTCGGCTAACTGGTCAAGCCTAAAAATAGAATTCAAACTCTCTAAGGCAAAAATATGTAACAATGGTAAATGTTACAAAACTAGTTTCATCGCCGCTAAACAATTAAATGAGGATATAATATTGGGTACTCCTTTCTTAACACAAATTTACCCGATTTCCGTAACAGAAAAAGGGATCTTAAGTGGAGATAACCTATTCGAGTTCTTGTCCCCCATTAAAGTGAAAGAAATAAAAACTATAAAAGATCATGAAGAATATTTTATAAGTTTAATAAAAAATAAAAGCTCCCAAATAAATTTACTAAAAAAAGAATTACAATATAAAAAAATTGAAGACGATATTAAAGGTAACCAAAATAAATTAAAACAAATAGAAGAAGAATTTAAACAAGAAGTATGTGCGGAGATTCCAACCGCTTTTTGGGATAGAAAATCTTATGAAATCAGTCTTCCCTATGAAGAAGGATTTAACGAAACCAACATCCCTACAAAGGCAAAGCCAGTTCAGATGAATCAGGAAACATTAAGATTATGTAAAGAAGAAATTAGAAGGTTTTTAGATAAAAAATTAATACAACCAAGTAAATCCCCATGGAGTTGTGCGGCATTTTATGTTAATAATGCCAACGAAAAAGAAAGAGGAGAACCTCGAATGGTAATAAACTATAAACCACTTAATAATATTCTAAAATAGATAAGATATCCCTTACCAAATAAACAAGAATTAATAAAGAATCTTTATAAAGCAGTAATATTTTCAAAATTGGATATGAAATCTGGATACTACCAAATTAAGGTAAAAGAGGAAGATAAATATAAAACAGCTTTTGTGGTACCCTTTGGGCACTATGAATGGAAGTTATGCCTATGGGTTTAAAAAACGCTTCATCTGAATTCCAAAATATAATGAATAATATATTAATACCATACTCGGAATTTGCTATTGTATATCTAGATGATGTATTAATATATTCTGATTCCTTGGAACAACACTTAAAACACTTAAGAATATTTAAAAATTTAATAAAAAGAAATGGGCTAGTAGTTTCAAGTAAAAAAATGACAATAGGAGTAACTAAGATTAGATTTTTAGGTCATGAAATATGGCAGGGAAAAATAACTCCAATCGCACGTAGCATAGAGTTCGCCAAAAGGTTTCCCGATGAAATAACCAACAAAACTCAACTCCAAAGATTCTTGGGTTGTCTAAACTATGTATCATAGTTCATCCCAGAAATAAGGATAGTGGCTAAACCTCTCTTTAAAAGACTAAGAAAGAACCCAAAACCATGGGATAATAGTCATACCCAAGCGATTAAAAAGATAAAATCTTTGGTCAATAACTTACTATTAGTATTCTCACAATACTTAAGGATTTGATGAAGTCATGCAAGACATGTTCAGCAAGCCAAAGCAAGCAAGTGAAAATCTGTTCTAGGTTGTGTCTTAGTGTGAGTGAGTATGATTGGCCGTGAAAGAGAACCTATGCACATCTATGGAGAAATTCAGTAACACATGGTCAAAGTGATTCAATCAAATAAAATTAAGGTTTTAACTTTGGGTAAAAATCAGTTTTGGAAAAATGAAACACTGATGAAATATAAATTGATTTCAAGTCAAGTCGAATCAGTTTATTCGACTCCTGACGTAACTGAAATAACTGTTTTCGGAAAAACTGAATTGGCGCCTCTTCTCCTATAAAAACTGTGTTACTTCTAAAATGCGCCACAACTTACAGATATCACAAATAGAATTGAGAAAACGTAGAAAGAAAACAGTGAGAAAAATCCAGCAAGAAACCAGTGAGAAAATTGAGTTCTGTTTTTGAAAATTCTTGAGAAAAACCAGATTGGGTCTTTTTGTTGAAGATTGATCTTGACCAGCTGTGCGACTGGAATTCTTCAACACCGTGCAAGGCCTCTTCTGCGCATCAATCAGGGAGTTTTTCTTTAGCTGTCTTGATCCTGTTTGTATCAAGATTTGAATGTTTGAACTGTAACTTTGTAAAACTGCAAATCTGTGTATTGTTGAGGGCTATAGGTATTAGCCTGTG
>Ga0209700_110073_pt1 | contig 10184 bp, 5 predicted proteins | sample SiratroredBW_FD_187528 | JGI IMG/M metagenome (GOLD analysis project Ga0209700, IMG submission 187528) | Root nodule microbial communities of legume samples collected from California, USA - Siratro red BW (SPAdes) (version 2) | ecosystem: Host-associated > Plants > Roots > Nodule | place: USA...
TATGTACACGAGCAGGTGCAGATGCAGGTCTTGGAGTACCTTAAAGATGATATGCTCTTAAACTGATGTTCCTTTTGTCTTGTATATACTTGTATATATGTTTTGATGTAGTTAAAGACTTGATGACCTTGGAATGGTCACTCTTTTTGTCATGTAAATAGTCGTAGTTAAGTTTGATGTACCTTAATACTTTATCTAGTACTGTGAACCTTAAATGGATGGTAATACTTAGCAGACAAAAATTAGTTTAATTGAGAATATTTTTAGATAGACTCACTCAAGCAGAAGAATCTCGCTCAAGCGACTTTTGCAGAAAAGTTCACTCTGCAAGTCTCGGCCGAGCGAGCCCTTCGTAAACAAAATAAGATGCTCTCTGGAGTGTTTTCGCCCAGGCGAGAGTGGTTTCGCTTAGGCGAAAATTAGGAGTACTCTCTGGACTGTTTTCACTCAAGCGACTTATTTCTAGCTTGGGTGAGGTGGATTTTCGCTCGGGCGAAATTATTTTCGGCCAAGCTAAAAAAAAAAAATATATATATATATATATATATATATTTTCGTTCTTCTTTTATTTTCTTCTTATTTATTCTTTCTTTCTTTTATTTATCTTTCATGTATTAAATATTTTATAATTTAGAATATATATATTTTGTTTATTTATAAGAGTTTATTGTAAATACTATAAAATTTTTGGGTTGTTACAATTTAAATTTATTAAATTTTAATTTTTACATTTCGATAAAATATTTGAATTATCATCAATTGTTAATAACTTAAAATATTAATATTAACGATATTTGTAATCAACTTTTTTATGTTATTTTTTCATCATAATTTGTCAAGATATGGAATTATTTATTTTAAGGTTGATAATAATTATTTACATTGATATTAATTAATATTATTTTTATAGTTGTGTTATATGAAAAAGAAATTTTTAGTTTTTTAATAAATAGCAGTTAAAAAAATCTTCCAGTTAATATTAGAATAAAACAATTTTTCTTAATCTAAGTTGATAATTTTTCTAATTAACGTTAAAAAAATAATTCTAATAGTTGATAATAAAAAATAATCACTATATTTATCAAAGGAAACAATAATCATAAAAGGTTAATTAGAAAAGTCTAATTTACATGCGTTAAAAATAGTCTTTTTGACATTAACTTAAAAATCTTAACTAATATTAAATATAAAATAACAGTGACCTAATTAACAAAAAATAATTCTAACAATTTTTAAACATAACTCTTTTCAAAATCAATACAAAATTTTTAGTTTACGCAAATAAAAAATGGTGATACTCCGTTAAAAATTATCTGAATGTAAGTGAAATCAGTGATACACCGATAAAAAAAAAATCCGTGATTCTAAAAGTATAAAATTTTTCAAATTATTAATTTTAGATAAAACATAAAATTAGTTAACCAAATTACTTTCATAAAATTATAAAACTTTTAATTTTAATTTTAATTTTTTTATCTAAATAATATATTTTGTCATAAAGCAATTTAAAGTTTTTTACAAGAATAATTATTCCTTTCCAAGTTTTTTTAATCTAAAGACGCTCTTAAACTCAATCTTTCAAAGTTAAAATTGATTTTAAATAACTTAACGTTAGTCTAGAAATCGATTTTGTAAGAAATTATAGACAATTATATCGGTATGGCCAACATCATATCCACAAAACAAATAGAGAACGAAAATTAAGTAAATTTCTAAACATGTTAGAAATATCCATTGTCAAAGTTTTAATCAAGAACGAAATTTAACAATAATATTAAAAAAATTATAGTATTGGATATGGAATCGACAAACGTGATAGTAATTTTGTTGATACTGCAAATAATATGCATTTCACCATTGGCTTGAAACATGCAATTTGTAATGTTGAAGAATCCAAGCACAGAGATTTTATTCATCCTGTAAATTCATGAAGACAAAGAATGTGACATTAGAGTTCTTATGCATGCAATCACGTTGTCAAACTCCTTCCAGGTGTTACATTTCTTATGCATGCGACAAAGAATTATGCATGACAATTTCTTCCAGGTGTCATTTCCTGCTGCTACATGTTGGTCTTCAATCTCCGACGATTGGAACAAGGTAAAGGTACATATTCTGTAAATTCATGAAGACAGAGGATGCATAAAATCCTTGTGTTGGGATTCTTCAACATTGCAAGTCGCATGCTTCGAGCCAATGGTGAAATACATGTTAGTCATAAAACTACAACACATTTTAGCCTGTGTAACATCCAGAATATTGTTAAACATTACCAGAATAAGAGAGGTGATGGCAATAGAAGCGATGAACCTTTTCCACTCCGTAAATGCTGCACAAGGTTGCCTCCATTCTTATTACTAAGGGAAAGTGTATGAGAAAATAAATGATGGTTTCTAGACAACAAACAAATAAGTATGTATGCTCTTAAGCATTTTATATAAAAGTGGATTATATTTTATTTGTTTTTTTATACAATTGGAATAAGAAATAGAGGATTATACCTACATGATATTAATTATTAATTGATTTTTATTATTTTGTAAAATTAAAAAATAGTATTTTCAAATAAGATAATTTATTTAATTTAACAATAAATATTTAAAAAATAATTAATAGCATAAAATTTTAATTTATTAATAAAAGTATAGTCTTTAATAGCGTTATTCACTTTAAATAGTAATGGTAAAGTGAGTTTTTTTTACCAACGTGTCCAAAATAAATAGATCTTATGTCAATCCTGCTTATTACCAGTTTGGTAGGAGTCTAAATGCGTTAGTTTCTTCTTTTAAAACAACTTAGAAAAAAGTCAATCAAATAATTATATTTAAAATTTTATTATTTATTTATTGAAATTTTAATTATTTAAAAAAATGAAAATATGTGTTTTTTTTTATTATTACTATTAGAACATTTTAAAACTATACAATATTGTGACTAGTATACATTGAAATTCTAAATATCCTAAAGTGATTAAACCCTAAATCCTAAATTAATAATCCAGTGAGTGAACTTAACATAATGATTAAGTTTTCATTATTTAAAATCAACCGTATAAATTTTCTCATTGAACTTTTTTAATGAATTAATAAGGTAGTTTTAACTTACAAAAGAATCTTAATTCATTTTACTCTTTTATATTTTTTTATAAGTTATTTTTTAGAAATATATCTAAATAAAAGAAAAAGAATGAGAAGAAGAAACAAGAACAAGAAAAAAAATAAGAAAAAAGAATAAAAAATAATAATAATAAAATAAGTAGGAAGAAGAAAAATCACTAAGAAGAAAAAGAAAAAGAAACAAGAACCTCAAGAAATAAGAACAAGAAAAAAAAAGAAAGAAGAAACAAAAAGAAAAATAAGTAAGAAGAAGAAAAAAAAGAAAAAAAAAAAAAAAAAAAAAAAAAAAAAAAAAAAAAAAAAAAAAAAAAAAAAAAAAAAAAAAAAAAAAAAAAAAAAAAAAAAAAAAAACAAGAACAAAGAAGAAAATGAGAAGCAAAAATAAAAGACAAAGCACGAATTATAAAAATTAGAAAAAAAGAAGTAAGAACAAGAATTAAATAAGAAGAAAAGATAAAAAAAAAACCAAGAACCAAAACATACATCTTATATTAATTTAGTAAAATAATAAACAAGTTTGCTTTTAGATTAAAAAAATTGACAATTTATATTAAAGATAAAGTAGTTCATGAAACATCGTGGTTCAAACTTTAAAATGATTATTTTATAAAAACTTAAAAAATGATTTTGATCGGCCGATAAAAAGAATTAACAAATATGGATACTGATGAAAACTACAACAAACTAGGAACAAGCGTACTTTTAAAGAAAAATCATATCAAAATTATATAAAAAACATATCAATTTATTTGAAAAATAAAATCAAGAATATGAAAAGAAATTAATTCTTTAAAAATTCAAACAAAACCGTACATACATTAACAAAATTCTTTCAAGTTCAAGAAAAGTTTCTATTTATGAGATCCAAACTCGAGAATAAAATTTGAAAATCCAAATATATTCAACATTTGAAAAAGAAAACTTTAGACAATTCAGCTTCTAAAAAATCACAAAAGGGAAAATAATTTGAGTATCTATAAAACTTCACTGTTGGAAAAAACGAAAAAAAAAACAAATAAAAAACAGCAGTAATTGGTATTAACTAAAAGAATATCTAATAGCAACAAGCAGTTAGAGTAACCTTGGAAGAGAAAATCAGAAAAATGCACAATGGAGAAAAGAAGCAAGTGCCTATTTCTTATCTCTTTTTTCTTCTACGATTGTTCTGAGTTGTTTTTTCAATTTCTGAATCAAATTGTAGTTGATCTCTAGGAACCTGTCCTCTAAATAACATAAATCATGAACAACTTAAGCAAGAATTAGCACAAGAGGATTAACAACTAACTAAAACAAAAGACAAAAATAAAAGATATTCACAGTACTTAATGAGCTATGTTCTCAAATTCAAAAACAATAACCGTTTCTCGGTAACTGCTCCAAAAACTTGTTAAGACTTTATTCGGCAAGTGTACCGAGTCACAAGTAATATAGTGAATTAAGTAAAGATGTTAATTCCTCAGGGAACAATTCTGTTTTAAAATATCAGCATCACTACTCAATAAGCAAATTCAGTTTTAAATGGAGGTTTCGTTTGACTAACAAGTACTACGAACATGCAACTTAAAAATAAAGTTAATAAGTAGTAAAAATATTCTCAAATGATTGGAGAAACACCCTGGGATTGAACTAATCTAATCTTACTCATTCGTAACTTAAACAAAATCGTGAAATATAACAACGGTAATTATTCAGTTTTGATACACATAAATATATATAAAAAATAAAAAAACAGTTCGTTAGACTGAAAACCCAGTCTAAGCAAAAGTTAGGACATATAAAAAAAAAAGAGAAAAGAAGAAATATAAAAAAATTCACACATGTTAAAAGTCATTGAAGTCTGTTGCAAAAGTTAATCTTTTTGAAAATTAAAGCAATCAAGACCTAAAATGATATATGGCCATTTTTCTCATCCCAAAGATAAAAGTCATAAAATATTCATTGCACCTTTCTTTGAGCCTAATAATTTTTTTTTAAATATATACCTTGATCAAGGATCATCAAGTGAAAGACAGTTCAAGTCTGCATATCAAAAGTTTCTTAGAAGAAAATTAAAAAAAAGTGCAACAAAAGGCTCCCAAATCGGAAAAAAAGAGAAAGAAAATAGAAGAAGTTCAAAAATAAAAATGTGTCATCAAAATAAAAAGATGACAAATAACAAACAAAATTGTTCTCACAAAGTAAAAAAAAAGGAGAGAAAAATTGTTTTTCAAAAACCAATAATTGATGACCTTTGTTCCAAAGTTATAACCCATAAGCACCTTTCGGGCCTTTAATATTCTTTTCTTCAAAACCCTTTAACCTCTAGCCACATTACAAGCCCAATAAAGTCCACATTGATTGGAGAATGATTGTTAATGATTTTCACTTAGAATAGTTTTGCAATAGAGAAATATGACTAACAACATGTGTTGATACAAAAAAAAAAATAAAAATGAAAAGAAATCAGAATGCCTCTGGTAAAAAAATGTCACCAGATTTAAGACTCAAAATGAAAATAGCATTGATAAAATCAACACTGGGGCAATCCTTTTTTCATGTGATTCATTGTTTATTCAAATTTGTTTGTTACCCTTACAAATTAAAACTAGGACACTCTTTGCGTGATTCAATGCAATTTTTTTAATAAGAGTTACACTCTCCTAATCATCATCAAATGTTCATAAGCCACCCCTTTGAACCCAATTTCTCATATTTCAAAACTGGATCAATTTCATTGCATTCATGTTCAGCTCTCAAATAGCATGAAAGATTCAAAATAAAAGTTGTACCCATTCTCTATACTAAAAACTGTGACACTTCCATTGCCTATTTGGAGTTTAATATTCTTTCCCATATTTTTGTTCATCCACCCATTCTGACACATGCATTAAAATATTATAATTGATAACATTCACAATTTTTGTGTCAGACATTAAGATTTGTAGATATCTTTTGCAAAAGAAAAAAAATCAAAATTCATTACCAATAAATTCAATGATTGCATAGAAACATCTGGTTTAGAAAAATTGACAAAAAAAAATGATTCAGAATTTGTTTTTTTTTTAAAAAAAAATAATCAAAATTCTCATGCATTCAAAATAAAAAAAATGTGCCATGCATTCCAACAAACATTTTCAAAGAGTAAAAATGTCAAACATTCAAACATGCATTCTTCAAATAAACAAAGATCAAATCATCATGCATTCAAATATGTAATTTTCATTAAGAAAAAAATAGATTTCATGCATTAACATATGCACCATTCATCATTAGAAAATCAAAGTTTCATGCACTATTCATCATTAAAAACTCAAAGTTTCATTCACCATTCATCAAGAGAAACTCAAAGTTTCATGCACCTTTCCATTCATCATAAACTCAAAGTTTCATTCATCATTTAAAACAGAAAACTCAAAGTTTCCATTAATTCAAACATACCTTCACTCAAAAAGAGAAACTCAAAGTTTCCATACATGCATTCATTCAAAAAAGAGGAACTCAAAGTTCCCATGCATTTATACATGCATATCTTTCAGACAAATGAACATTCAAAGTTGACTTTTTGGATGAGCGACTCAAAGCCTACCTCCATGATTGGAAGATAAAAGATAGGCGACTCAAAGTCGACCTTTTGATGAAGAATAACTCAAAGTTATGCTAGGGAAAAGACTCAAAGTCGAATCCCTATTGGAAAAAGAACTCAAAGTTGTATCTCCAGTGAAGAAAGAACTCAAAATTATATCTCCACTGTTGAAAGGTGACTCAAAGTCAACCTTGGAGAAAGGACTCAAAGTCGAATCTCCAGTTAAGAAAGAACTCAGTTGAATTATCACAGAAGCTCATTTTTCAAAGTTATTTTATAGAGAAAGGACTCAAAGTCGTATCTCTATCTAGAGAAAGGTCTCAGCCATGTTTGATGTGTAACCCTCTCGTCCTCAAAAGGTCAAGGTTATGACATCATTTTTTTTATGTTCTCAAATTTTGAAAATATTTTTCTTTTTCATTCCGAACAAAATCCTTTGTTTCTGTCTTTACTTATCTTTTACTCTGATAACTTGGAAATTTCAATTTTCAAAGTTATTTAGTAAAAGTTAAGTAAAGAGGGGCAGCTGTCAGCACTGGATTTTGTCCAAATGAAAATAATTTTTTTTTTACTTATTTACATTCATTTTCTTTTAATTCAAAGTAAAAAAAATAATTAAGATTAAAATTAAAATATAAATATAATAAAATTATTTGATAATACAGAAAATGAAAGAAAAAGAAAATGAAAAAATGAAATAAAATGAGAAGGTGGCAGGCGTGGAAAAGGGGGAGATAGAAGAGAGTAAGGGAAATGTTTTGAAGCAGGGGAGAATTTAAAAAAAAAAAAAGAATGATTACGGGATAACGGATTCAAAGCATGTAACGGGTGAGCGGGGAAAAAGGGAATCACAAAAATATTCTTTATAAGAAGGATCACGGTTTCGTCATTAATGGAGAGGAATCGTCAATAATTGAGGAGGAGAGTTGAGAGAAAAGTTCTTGAAATTGGAAGAGAAGCAAGAAATAGGAGTCTCCGAAATTGACTTGTGGTTTTTTTTAGATTCAAGAGCCATAAACCTGTTGAGAAGTTGGAAATCAGAGAAGAATTGTCACAGGCTTCAAGAGGTATGAGTTGGAACACATCTCTGCTGCTAGTGTATGATTTCAATTAATTCCAATTGATTCCAACATTCTGGCTTTAATTATATGTATGTTGAAATACTTCCTTCCTGTAAATTGAAAGAGAATTAGAAACAGAACCGTATCAATTTAATCCAGAAACATAAAATCAGAATGTGTTCAAAATTCAAACCAATTCAACTTTGAAAACTCCAAATCACATAAGGTATTAAACAGAAATGGAAAAAAGAAGAAGGCATGTCCGCTGCCATTTCTTTGCCATGAACTAGAACCAAAGCCAGTCAAAAAATTAGAAACCTATCTCCCACACAGAAACCCAATTTCAAAAAATCAAAATCCTTAAAACCTATAGCAATCAATTTTGCTTTGAAAAATATTCAAATCTATTGCCATCCTTTTTGCGCCACTGTTCCCTTTATCACCATTGTTATCACCGTCGGATTGGAAGCCAAGAACATTGTGGAAGCACCATTGATCTTCTTCCAAACCACCAAACTTTATGTATTTTATTGGGTGATGTATGGATTTTATTGAGTGTATGTATAAGAGATTTTGCGGGACTTTTTTTTTCTGGAATTTGAGTTTACCGGTACAGTATCTTGTTAATAATTTCTCTTGACGTGTCACTCAAATAAATGGAACTGAATTGTAGCAAAACTAATTGTTTGATTCTAATGAATTGGTTTAACTATTTGAAAAGTTTTTTTTTCTTTTTTTTTTTTGCTAGAGCTTAAACTTCTTTGCGTTAATTAATACAAAAGTGTGTGCAACATATTAGCTTAGTAGAAAAAAGACTTTTTATGATAGCGGTTAAAGCGAAAGTGTAATAGTAATTCTCTTATATATGTAATGAAAAGATTAAAAAAATAAATTTAAAAATTTGTGATTTGTTGTTTAGAAATCACCATTTGTTTACTCTTCATACGTTTCCGCTTAGTAATAGGAATGTAAGGAAACTTGTATGTGTAACATTTATGAAGTGGAAAGGGTTCATTGCATCTATTGCTATCACCTATTTTATTATGGTAATCAGGATAATCTTCTCTGTTGAAGTCAACAAACTCAATCAACTGTCAAAAGACATTGTTCAACAAGATTCTGGATGTCCCACTGGCTAAAAAGTGTTGTAGTTTTATGACTGACATGTATTTCACCATTGGCTCGAAGCATGCGACTTGTAGTGTTGAAGAATCCAAGCATGCTGTAAATTCATGAAGACAAAGAACGTGACATTAGGGTTCTTATGCATGTAATCACGTTGTCAAGCTTCTTCTAGGTGTTACGGTTCTTATGCATGCAACAAAGAATTATGCATGACAATTCTTCCAGGTGTCAACTCCTGCTGCTACTTGTTAGTCTTCGGTCTCCAACATCTGGAACAAGGGTGAAGGTACATATCATGTAGATTCATGAAGACAAAGGATGCGTAAAATCCCTGTGCTTGGATTCTTCAACACTGCAAGTCGCATGCTTCGAGCCAATGGTGAAATACATGTCAGTCATAAAATTACAACACGTTTTAGTCAGTGGAACATCCAGAATCTTGTTGAACAATGCCTTTTGACAGTTGATTGAGTGTCCTGACTTAAATAGAGAAGATGACCCTGAATATCAGAATAAGAGAGATGATGGCAATAGAAGCAATGAACCCTTTCCACTTCATAAATGTTGCACATACAAGTTTGCCTACATTCCTAATACTAAGTGAGAGTGTATGAAGAGAAAATAAATGATGGTTTCTAGACAACAAACAAATGAGTATGTATGCTCTTAAGCATTTTATATAAAAGTGAACTATATTTTATTTGTTTTTTATCCCATTGGAATAAGAAACAAAGGATTATACATACATGATATTAATTATTAATTGATTTTTTATTATTTTGGAAAATTAAAATATAGTAGTTTCAAATAAGATAATTTATTTAATTTCACAATAAATATTTAAAAAATAATTAATAGCATAAAATTTTAATTTATTAATAAAAGTTTAGTCTTTAATAGTGTTATTCATTTTAAATAACAATGGTAAAGTGAGTTTTTTTACCAGCCTGTCCAAAATGAATACATATGATAGTTTGATAGGAGCCCAAATGCGTTAGTTTTTTCTTTTAAAACAACTTAAAAAAAATCAATTAAATAATTAAATTTAAAATCAACCTTAAAATTTTCTTATGGAACTTTTTTAATATGTTAATAAGATAGTTTTAACTTAAAAAAATCTTAATTCATTTTAATCTTTTATATTTTTTTATAAGTCATTTTTGAGAAATATATCTAAATAAGAGAAAAAGAATGAGAAGAAAAAACAAGAACAAGAAAAAATAAAAAAAAATAAAAAGAAACAAGAATAAAATAAATAGGAAGAAGAAATCACAAACAAGAAAAAAAAGAAGAGACAAGAACCCAAACAAGTAAAAAAAC
>Ga0209700_110074_pt1 | contig 10184 bp, 4 predicted proteins | sample SiratroredBW_FD_187528 | JGI IMG/M metagenome (GOLD analysis project Ga0209700, IMG submission 187528) | Root nodule microbial communities of legume samples collected from California, USA - Siratro red BW (SPAdes) (version 2) | ecosystem: Host-associated > Plants > Roots > Nodule | place: USA...
GCTTTAACTTTCACACAAATTAGACAACTTTGCGACAGGTACACGTTGAATTGTCTGGAAAAATTTATGCGAGAAAAAAAAAATAAGAAAAATAGATCAATCCATATATATATATATATATATATAGTTTAAAATTAATGTATATATAAGTTAGAAAATAAAATTTTTAAAAATTATATGTGATGATTTTTTACAAATTAACTACTTAATAAGTTAATTTTAATTTTTGAGATGTAATTTTTTTTTCTTTTACAAATATTTATAGAGAAATATATGGATGCAAAATAGGCTATTTAGTTCGTTCTGGACTGAACTAATCTGTCCAAAAATGGCAGTGGACATGTTTGTCCTTTATAGGTATGTGAGATGAAAGTTCTACCCAACTCGAAATAGAGACAGAACTCAACAATCTTTTATAATGATTTTATTATTTATTATCTATTAAAGTATATATAAAAAGTACACTTGATTAATAATTCTAATTGGATTAATTAAAAGATTATTATGTTTAGATGTTACATTATTTTATTATAATTAATAATTTATATCTCTTAATGATTTAAGTTAAAATATTATTATATATTTACAACTTTAAATAATAATATAAAAAATAAAATTTTAAATTATTTTTATTTTAGCTTTTAATTTATAAAAAATCATGTCTAAGACTCCAATTTTGACCAGTGATGATCAAACAAAACAAACCAAAACAAGTTGAGGTGATTAAAATATCAGTCCTTCCACCAAATTAGTTAAAGACAAGCAACAATTAGATCTATAATAGCCACTATCACACGTTAAGGTCCCTCTGCATTCAGAATAAGGAGTTTTTTTTTTTTTTTTTTTTTCTAACTTTTTCTTACCTCTTTAATTATTCCTTCTCATTTTTAATACTTTCAAAAGAAATTATTCATCTTAAATATAATTTTGTATCACAATACAAAATTAATAAACGAATTACTAAAATATATTTATACTTTTAAAACAGCTTTAATATTTTTTAAGAGGGACTCGATGGAAATGAGGTGTAGTGATGTGCTAAGAGTACCAAACAATATCTACACACAAAGATCCTGTCACTCACATTTAAGTAAATAACAAAGGAGTAAAGAAAAATAACGTAGTTCTTTTGTCTTTGGATATTTAAATAAGATAAATCAAAATCAAACAAAAATATGCTTTTAGTTGCAATTCACTCAATTGAGTAAATGTTTTGACGTGTTAGATACTGGATTTGGTTCATTCGAGATCTTCATATAACGCTATTGTTCTTAGAAATTCGATGATGAATAGGTAACAAGCATTTAAATTTAAAATAATGAATTGAATAAGTGTACATTTAATTTCGGTATATAAAGTATGCTTACATAAGATAATTATTTATATAAAATAAAGTATTTTAATTATATATATATATATATATATATATATATATATATATATTTAATGTTATATTTTTTTATTTATTTTTTTATTTTATATATTTATACCATTAATAAATGGTATTATTTTTCTAATTTTGTTTACAAAAATTCGTACCATTTTACTCTTTTTAAGTTTTGTAACTATTTTTTAACCTCAATTAACTACCCACAACAAAAACTCACATTAAAATTATAAAAATCAATAAAAGTAATTTATTTTTATAATTAGTTTTATCAACAATTTTTTATACTTTAATAATATTTTCTTTTTTACAATTTCTAAAATAATTATTTTTTTAACTATAATAAATATTTTTTTATCATAATAAAAAAATGGATACATATGTGCCTACAAATATATATATATATATAATGGAGATTTCTTATTTAGTGTATACAATTTATGTTCTGTTTTACCCTTTGTTATATTTTAATATTTTAAATCTTAAAATTATCATTTCATTACCTATGTAAAATAAAATAAAAATAACGAAGAAAACTAACACTTCACTAAAAAAAATAATGCAGAGTTTGCTCATAAAAAGTAAATTCATAAAACTCAAATTCCAATACACTTTTTTCATTCTTCAGTTGAGCTATTGTTACCATTACCTTCAGACCCTAGAAAAGTAAACCAATGCAAAATATTGTCAAACATTTTTTTTTAATTATGAACCAATATGGACATTTTTTTCTAACAGTATTTATTTCATCCATAAAGTAAAATTATTAAGTTTTGAACTTTGGCTACTTGACTAAATTAAAGATATTGGTTTCAATCAATTTGCTTACTTTTTGTTCTTGTGTGCATTTGTTACCTCCTTGCTAGGCAAACAATCTAGTTAGCTGCTAAAGATTACTACTTCAAAGCTAAAACATTATGAACATACATTTATTGTTTTTGTCATCTCTATTTCAATCTTATTCATCTCATTACATCATTGACTATATTGGTCTTTTTTTCACCCTAATAAAAATTATTGAGTTGAAGATTCATCATTAATCTTCTTAAAATGTTTTGAACACTGACAAGAGAGGAAGGTGATGTGAGAAGACCATCAACAAATTATTGGGTAACCAGCGTGTGATTCAGTGAGAGCTGTTCTTTGTTGTTATTGGAGCTACTAGGTGGATGACTCGTCATTGTGATTAATCAAATGACGTCATAGAAAATGCAGAACAAAAATCCAATGCTCCAAATTACCAAGCCTCCTGATTTCTCTCTATATAAAGCAACTAGTTTTGGAGCCTAAATTGCTATTCCCTCTTCTATTCCTTCTTCCTAAACATAAATGGCTTCGTCTCACTCCTCCACCACTTATGTACTCCTCCTATTTATGCTTCTAATCACTTATTCAGGTATTACTCTCTTTCAATACTCATCATTTATATTTTACACTTTTTATGCACCAACTCAAGTAGAAACTCTCTTATTTTTTGTGTTCAAACATTCAATATATATATAAAAAAAATGATTAATCCGTATACACTGTTATGCTCCAACAAGTTTTTGTATCAATGATATTATATTTTCTTTTAAATAATTTGAGTTTAATCTATACAAAAAAAGTAATTATTAGAGAAGATCTAGATCAAGTAAGGTTTCGCATAGAATAATTATTTTTTTATTAACAATAAAATTAAATAAATTAAAAATATATTTAAGGACTGTTTCAATTCATTTGCAGAAGATGTAATATTTAAAAGATATAAAGAAAAACCATGACCCTCTAGACAGTTTCTAAAAGTAAAATCTATTTAATATAAGTGATAAGTTAGGAGAAGAAAAACATTGAATTATGCTATCACTCACGCCAAACACTTAAACACTTAAAAAACATAAGATTCTATATATATTCTTCAATCTAAATTTTATTAATATACTATACTGTTTGCAATAACCTCAAATTATGAGAAATAACTTCAACAAAATTTAGACATTGTCTATACTGATTTGGATTAACAAGAGAGAAAATATAGTTTCAACAACTTAAAAAAAAAAAAAAAATCATCAATTTAGATTGGTGTCACTCACATGCCCTCTTCACTTGCATTGATTGTTATCAATAATTCAATTATTAATAATATATAAACTATCACAACTATAAATAATTTTGTTACCATATACTTTTTATTGATCCATATAATTGAATGCTTATGTAAATCTTCTTCAAAACTAAGAATATTATTTATATATAGGCTAATGTTATGTATGATTAAAAACTAAACACATTTGATTGAGAAGCCAAGTAGTAGTATTTTTATGTACTCACTTTGGTAGTATCATGTGACTCAGAAGCACAATCTGGAGTATGTTATGGAAGACTTGGCAGCGACTTGCCATCCCCCGGAGAAGTTGTGGCACTCTACAATCAATACAACATTCGCAGGATGAGAATTTATGATCCAAATTCACAAGTTCTTCAAGCTTTGAGAGGCTCCACTATTCAGCTGATGGTAGACATCCCAAAACAAGACCTCAGAAACCTAGCAGCTAGCCAAGCCAATGCAGACAAATGGGTGCAAAACAACATAAAAAACTATGCCAATGTCAGATTCAGATACATTGCTGTGGGGAATGAAGTGAAGCCTGAAGACTCAGCAGCACAGTTTGTAGTGCCTGCCATGCAAAAAATTCAGAATGCCATTTCTGCAGCAGGCCTTGCAAACCAAATCAAAGTTTCCACTGCCATTGAGACTGGTGCCTTGGCAGAATCATTCCCTCCATCAAAAGGCTCCTTCAAGAGTAGCTATAGAGGAGCATATCTTGATGGTGTCATCAGATTTCTAGTGAACAATAACTCCCCATTGTTGGTTAATGTTTACACTTATTTCAGTTACGTGGACAACCCTAGAGACATTAGTCTTGATTATGCTCTCTTCACTTCTCCTTCGGTGGTGGTGAATGATGGTTCACTTGGTTATAGGAACCTTTTTGATGCCATGGTGGATGCTGTTTATTCTGCATTGGAGAAGGTAGGAGGAGGGTCAGTGAACATAGTTGTGTCTGAGAGTGGATGGCCTTCTTCTGGTGGCACTGCAACTACACTTGACAATGCAAGAACTTACAACACAAACTTGGTTCAGCATGTCAAAAATGGAACCCCAAAAAGGCCTGGTAAACCTATTGAAACATATGTGTTTGCCATGTTTGATGAAAATCAGAAGCAGCCAGAGTATGAGAAATTTTGGGGTCTCTTCCGTCCAAATAAACAGCCCAAATACTCTATTAACTTGAATTAGTTAATAGAAGCAGAATTTATAAGAAAAATAAGGGCTATGATTCCAAATAAAACTACTCCATAATTGCAGGTTTATATATGGAGGTTTATCTGAATTGTTGGAATCTTATTACCCATGTACTACCAAAGTTAGCTTTCAATAAAACTTTTCCTATTGATTGGCATATAATTATCTTAAGATGACAAATATCAATTCATTGTTTTAAATTATGGTATTCAATAACTTTTAACCATAGTATTAAAGGTTTTTAACTGTACTTGATTACAATTTCTTACAATCTTAAGATTCTTAAGAAAATTGTGACCATAGTTCAACGCTACATATTACTTATTTTATCTTATATAAAAACATGCATATACATATTATATCCTCTTAATTATATACAAGTGTAAACTCAAAGTACATCAATTGAGTAAAGCAATATACATGCTTTTTATATATAAATTATAAAAATATAAAGTTACACAGCAAGAAAAAATGTTATTTTCTTTCACTCTTTACGTGATCGTTTATATTGAAAAGAAGATTATTAATAGAATTAGTTCTAGTATATAATTCTGAACTTTTAACTGTATGAAAAAAGTAGCGCACAATCTTAGAACTGAAACTTTGTGTTTAATTTTCTTTTCATATCTTTTGTAATATTAACTACTTACATGAAGCTTTACAAATGGTGGTTAAATATTGCCTTTTTTATTAAGATTTTATCAACATCGTTGAAACGTTGTATTCGAATATGGCAATGATTGACGTGGTTGTTGATCTTATAGTATCTTCGTTTTAAATACAAAGTTAATTTTTTTATGAGATTGTTGTTATATAGTTGTTTCTACTCTAGTGCAGAATATGTATTTTACAAATTTTTTAATATGGTTTATTAGAGATGGCTGTTAAAAGAAAGATAGTCACAATTTTGTAATTATAAATAACTTTTCAATTAAGATTGTCTAAGAACATAACTGAAAATAATTCAACAATGACAGTTATAAAGATAAGTGTCTCTATTATATTATTATAATGATGATGATAATTTTTTAGAATTGTCAATACGCTTCTGATGTCATTGTTTATGTGCAATCGATGTCTCTCTCTTTTTTTTTTTTGGTCTATAAAAAGTTCTTAATATAGTCTCATATGCAGCCACACATGTTACCATTGTTGGTGTTGATTTTTATTTTTTTTCGTTCATGGTCATAGATAGATTTCCTCTTACTATTATCTTCCTACTTTTATAAGTAGGATGTTTTTGTGATTTAATCATTATCTTCTATTTTAGTGTCCTCTTCTCTTCATAGTGTTCACTCCTATTCCAACTTGGAAATCTATAAAGAAAACATATTCTTCAGTTTTACTAACTAACAGTACGTATTACTCATGCAATTCATCTTGACCTTTCCTTGACACAACTTTTTCTTTGTTGGTATAAAGCAACCGTCAAGGACGAAAACAATTCATCAATTCTTCTTCTTCTCTGGAAATCTTCCTTTCCTTGGATTGTAATGATTACCATAAGTAGTTAATTCTTCATCTTTGGGATTGAATTTAATATTTTGAACTCATTTGTATTTTGGTGATTTTTATATATAATATTTAGTTTTACTCAATTGGTATTTTCATCCTGTACTTAATACTAGATCTTATCTGGTCAATAGAGTCCTAATTTTGATTCTTGAATTTAATTGGGAAGTACTTTTAAGTTTCTGACCTAGATAAAAATACTCAATATATTGAAATACTAGAGATAGGTTTTGATGTATTGATTGCGTATAATATATGTGCTTAATGTTGGGTAATTTATTAAATGGCTGAGGGAGGGATCAATATTTAGGAAATTTCTTTATGAATTTCATGTCAGAAGAATCGGTGTGAATGATTTTTATATGTGCATCAATTTAGTAGTTACGGATATTGTATGTTTTTATTAAATCCAAAATATGAATGAGGGAGATAGATAAAGTTCAATCACAGAGTTCTTCTAGATCTTTTAAAACCACTTTTGATATTCGTTAATTTATTTTGCAATTGTTCTTTTATGTTCTTTTGTTATTTAAATCAAATCATCCTGTAAAATTTATTTGCTTGGTGAGTAGTGAAAACTGAGTTTTTAAGTAAAATTGTTTTCTGTAAAATCGATATTCGTTCTTTAAAATATATATTACTTTTGACTCGATTCATTTGATAAAAAAGTCAACATTAATAGTTTACAATATATGAAATAGTACACTAAATTCTACATTAAACATTGTTATTTTATACATCAAAATATTCCCTCATAGTCTCAATATGTCTTTGGTATGTCCACAGGATATCTTTATCATATTTTAGTAGGGACTTGTTAATCCTTCGTTTTTCGTGTTACCTTCCTTTAGCTTTCCTCCTTATTATATCCCTTGTTGGTTCCTTGTTTTTTGTTTTGTTAGCTACATGAATTACTTCCTGAATTAATATAGCTTGACATTTCCATATTCCTTCCCTTTTTAATCTTTTTTTTTTTTTTTTTTTTTTTTTTTTTGTCTTCCCAACCCTGCAATTTAACACCATACACATTCTCCAAAAATAATATTATAGATTGGTATTATGTTGTTATATATATACTTTTATATATGTTTATTGATGGTATGATGTATAAACAAGTTAATTCGGTGTATGGTAATAATGCACATGTCTTACTTTGATTATAGTGATATAATTAAAATTATATATATATATATATAATGTTTTAATTCATATACAATAAACAAATTTTACAATTTCGTTCCATTCAATGTTAACTATACATTAATTTTATATTTAGGAAGAATGTAAATTTTGATATTTATTTGTGACTTGTAATATTATTGATATTAACATTATTTTTCTCATGAACTTTTTGTATATTGACTTAGAAGATGTTGGATTCCAAAAACAAATATATTGTTTAATTTTTAAAATTTTATATTAAAAGTATTATGATACTAAAATTTTGAAACATTTGTGTGATATTAGTCACCACCACTTATGCTACTTGCATCAATTGATTAGTATTTTTCTTGAACTCAATCCAACTGTAAATTGGTTTACTAGTAGCAGATATTTTTATACGCCTAAATGTTTCTGGGGGAACCTCAAAGAATAGTAATTTTCTAATCCCTGAACCAATTATAATAAACCATGACCAATTAAACAAACATAAGTACAAGCTTTGTTTTCTAAGGTGCATTTTCCCTCTATTCAAGGGAAACTGCCTAGCTAGAAGTTAAGAACCTTATTAATTGTTTTGAACACTAAAATGGAAGCATTAGTGGTTGCGCCATACCTAACAATTGCGGAAAAATCTTGACCAATACAAGTCTTATTTTGAAAAGTTTACTAGAATAAAACTCACTTGTCCATCAAATTATAAGAACAAAACTCTTTAAAATTTATTTATACAATAGACTTGTTTTTAAAATATAAGTTAGAATTTCATCTCTCCAAAACCGAATTTTGAACTTTCTAAAAATAATATTTAGTAAATTAAAATTAAAACTTATTTATATAGAATGATTATTATAGATGTATATAATGTATTATATTTGGAAAAAAGATTTCTACTTGTTTTAGAAATGGATCTACTTCTGAAAATAAATTTCAAATAATTTTTAAAAAAATTTGCACATAATTTTTTTTAAAGAAAATTGTCTTATTTGTCTATATAAACAAGTTTTGAAGCCCAGATTGCTACACGAGTTTAGTTCTTCTCTCTCCTTAATTATTATCCCAAATGACTAAGTCTCAATCAAGTTGAAGAAACTCTTCCATGACTCCAATTATCTCCCTCTATACATAATTAGTGTTCAAGAAGAACCATTGCATGCTTCCACTTGGGTTAATTAATTGCACTTTCATTTCTGTTTGAATTATATGATCACTAAAAAAATGTTAGATGACTTTTAAAAAAGACATAAAATTTTTATATAAATTTTAAACATTTATAACAAGATTTGTATATTTGTGTTACATGAGAGTGTAAGAAAAGTTAACATTTTCAACTTATTCTATTTATGAGATTTCATGAGAGTTTTTACCCCCTTAAACTGGTTTTTATCCTATTTATATTTACTTAAATATTAGGTAATTCATCATTCTAGTATTCCTAAATTTAAAATATGGATTTATGTTGCTTTAAAGTTTTATTTTATTTTATTTGAAATGTTAATTAGTTTTTAATGACAATATAATTTAAATTATAAATTTTAATCAAATTATGTAAATTATATAATTTTAATCTTTTAGTAAAGTGCATTCATGTTTACTCCAGTTATGCTAAATAAGACACATGTTCCTTCTAGTTACTCCTAACTAAATATGATTTTTTTTTTTTTTTTACATTTAACTTGATTTTTTTACTAAATATAATTATATTTTTTTAATGACTTTTTAAAATATTTTAAAATAAATGTTTTCCCTAAAAGAACTAACATTATGGAAAAAAAAATCACAATATAAAGAGTGTAGGTTTTATGAAATGGATATAATAAATATTTATCATAAATTATTATAATCTATCTGAACATATCTCAAATATTAGTATTATTATTATTATTGGTAATTGTCCATTACATGGATATTTAAAATCTATTATTGTGTAGCAATTCTGTGGTTGGGTGTAAAGCATATCAGACCGTATTGGCCCATGACTTTTATGGACTTTTATTCCCGTCATGGATCTTCCTTAAGACCATTGCATTCCACACACTTCTCCTATTTTAAGTTGCACATTTATCAAATTTGAAATTCCAATTTTACTTTTTTATAAAGTTGTATTTTAGATTATATACTTAGAATATAAGATATATATATATATATATATATATTCCATAACATGATTTTGTATTTTAGATGATACATTTCATAATACAAATTTTATAAATTTTGTAGAAAATAAATATATTCTAAATTGAATAATTTAAAATATACAGTTCTGGAATGTATATATACGGTGGAAATGTATTAAGAAATTATGTACATTCTAAAATACAGTCTAAAATTGAAATAATCATAATATATAATATGAAAATAAAATATATATTTTTAATTATGTATTCTGAAATATATATTTTATACTCTAAATTATATATTTTATAATGCAAAAATTAAACTTTTAATGTTCTAATAATTTATAAGTTCACCAGATTACATAGTACATAATTGGAAGCACAACCGATAATTTATTATTAAAATTTCAAATTTTACGAAGGTGCCCCCAAAAATATGTGGGGTTTAGAATGCAACAGTCTTCCTTAAAGTTTTGAGTGTTTTCAATTGTGGGCTTAAGCCCTGTTTACCCACAAAAAGGATGGAAATTAAATGTAAAATGAAGTCTAATTTATTTTTTAAACAAACAAAAAAAATGTAAATCCTTCAACTTTTTTATATTCTAAAAAAATTATTTTATATTATAAACATATATAAATACCAAACTATCTTAATAAAAGATGAAAAATTGTTTGATTTTAGAAAATAGGTGTCATTAACCTTAAAAAAAAAAAAAAAAAA
>Ga0209700_110075_pt1 | contig 10184 bp, 6 predicted proteins | sample SiratroredBW_FD_187528 | JGI IMG/M metagenome (GOLD analysis project Ga0209700, IMG submission 187528) | Root nodule microbial communities of legume samples collected from California, USA - Siratro red BW (SPAdes) (version 2) | ecosystem: Host-associated > Plants > Roots > Nodule | place: USA...
GTAATTCTTAATAATAATAATAATATCACAAATATTTTTAATATAACTAAAAATAATATAAAAAAATATTAATAATATTAAAACTATTTTTCATATAAATATAAATAATGTTAATAATAATATGAGTAATATTAAAAATATTATTAATGTAAATATAAATAATATGAATAAAAGTATTAATAATATTCCATTTATTAAAAACATATAATAATAATGTAAATATAACTAATGATAATGTTATCAATAAAATTAATAATATTTTGTGTATAAATATTAATAATATTAAAAACTTTAAAAATATTAAAAACAACATTAAAAACTTGAAAAAAAATATAATATATTAATAATAATAATTATAATATTAATATTAATAATAATAATAATAATAATGATAAATATAATATTAATAATAATACCAATGATAATAATAATACTAATAAAATTAATAATAATATTAATAATAATAATAACAGTAATAAAAATGTTAAGAATACCAATAATATTGATTATAATACTAATAATATCAATAAAAATATTAATATTGTTAATAATATTCACCTTTACTAATGATATTATTGATAAATCAATACGAACATCATTAATAAGAGATAGTAGTAGTTTTATCCATAAATATAAGTTCCTAAGTATTACCCACGGACATAGGTCCGTGGATATTACCTACGGAAATAGTTCGTGGATAATACTTACAGACCAATATCTGTAGGTAATACCTACGGATCTGTGTCTGTAGGTAATACCTACGAACCTGTGTCCGTAGATAATACCTACGGACTTAAATCTGTGGATAATACCTACTTATACAGATCCATAGGTAATAATCTGTGGGTAATGCTGAATTTACCTACGAATACAGATCTGTGGGTAATAATTTGTAGGCAAAATGAGTTTTTCTTGTAGTAAACATTAAGAACTAGAGAGACCTGATGAGAATCATCAACAAAACTTGACATACCTTCTAAACTATCCTTTTATTAGAGTCATTATTAGAAGCAACATCATCATTTCTTAAAAAATATGTTTTAAAATCATTAACAAAAACAATATTAGCAACATTAACTATAAAGATTAGCCTTGAGAGAGAGTAAAAAAAGAAATTTACCTTGAATTAGAAATTTTGGAAGGTTTTGAATTTACTTTCAAAAGAAATATGTAGAAATTACCATTAGTTTCCAATATTAACGTGTGTTAATAGTATTAATTGTATTCGTGCGTTGGTGAAGTTGTACATTTAATTTAGCGAAAAAGATAATTAGTTTACAACCGGACAATAAATTAACATAGTTAACAAGTAATTCTTTTTAAAGATGAACTATCCTAAACATGCAAATTTAAAAATTTGCATAAACAAAAGGGAAAGTGATGAAAGAAGTAATCAAATAAAAGAAATATGCTTTGTTAAATTCGTAATAAATCTATGGTAGCAAACTATATATAATTCATTACTGTTTATATCGATTTATTTTTACTACTAGTGTATTTAATACTATTAATTATATGGACGTACTCTCATAGAATTAAAAAAATAGCTTATCTAAACATAGATATAATAACAAATTCATTTAATATGTCAATTATCTATTTATATTATTACAATATATAAGTGTAAAGTGAGTGTAGTAATTGTTAAGGTATATTACTTTTTGAAGCCGAGGTAATAAGTGGGCATAGCCCATGAGTAAGACTTCAACCAGAACCCATCCAAATTAAGAAAGAATTATCTTAAACAAGTGATTTTAAATATTTTCTCACTAAAAAGCGCAAAACATTAAATTAAGAAGCACAAAATAATAATTTAGTAAAATGAGCAATGTTTTTCCAAATTGATAATTGCATGTAGCAAACAAGATACAATTTATTACTCCCTCCAATCACTTTAATTATTTTTTTCACCTAATATGAAATTAATTATGCATTATTTGGATAAAATTACATAACTTATTTTAAAGAGAAATAAAAATAAAAATGAAATTAATTTTTTTATAAATTATAAGTAATTTATTTAATAATAATATATAAAAAATTTAAAAAAGTTATATAAAAAAGTTAATTATAACTTTTTAAAGAGTATAAGAATCACTTGCATTGTAGGACCATCCTTGTCAAAGGGATACATGTTATTTAGATTTTTTCTTTTAAACTTAAGAAAGAATGTAAATTGATTTCTAAGTACTGGTCAATCAGATAAAATAAGAGTTCTTTAGAAATAGATTCAAATGAGTTGAAAAGATATGTTCAGATTTCTAAAAAGTCTGAAAGACCGAGAAATGATGTTTTCAAGAGTATTAAAAAACTTATTAGAGTTAGTATTAAGAAAAGAAATAATGAAAATATTTATGCATCTCACTTTTGATTTTCTTTCTTTTTTTATTTGATATTTAACATAAAGGATCCATCTCTTCTACTTTTTTATTGACTTTCTTTAATGTTGTTATTTTTTTTTTAACGTTGTTTATTTACTTTTTAATATTATTCTTGAGAGTTGGTTTAGTAGTTTGCTTTGCTTTTTTTTCTATAACTTAATTTAGTCTTTCATTATTTTTTTTTAATAAATTTCATGAAATGATCATATGTTTAATTTAAAGCTTCAAGAAATTTATAATAAAGTAATTCTAATTTTTCTTTCTTTTTCTTATAAAAAAGCTTGGGAAGAGACTAGTCGGAACAATTTCTTATAAAATATAATATCGTATAACTATTTTATTTAGAACGAAAAACTTATTACACTTTTTAATTTCTTGAAAGAGCACATAAAAAGAAATGCAACAGTGCAAATTTAGGAAGCTATGCATTTACAAAAGTTTACATTCAAATTTGAAAAAGAAATATCTAAAGTTAGCATTAAATTTTAATATTAATTTGTTTAACAATATTAATTGTAGTCTAGGTAAATATTTAATAGAATTAAAGACATAAATATTTAAAATATGACAATAAATGAACATCTTGAAATAATAACTCTTCATTTGAAACGCCAACTAGAGTCCATCTTAATCACCCATTTTTATAAATCTGTACAATAAAGAAACAAAACAATCAAAATAGAAGCAAGAAATTTCTCAATTATTTTACGTTTAAGTTTTCCTTTTTCCCTCTCTAGTGTCTCAATTTTTTAATCCGCACCAACCCAGTTGTTGTGTTGGTCTTTGGTAGAAGCTTTTGGGCTCTGCAAGCTAAGTTGGAACAACCGGCATTATGATGAAGCAGAAAATTGTGATTTCGAGACTGAGCCCAGCCTTGTAAGGTAAGTCAGAAATTATTATACCTTATTTATTAGATCTCAACTGCAACTCTCTAATCTTAAAAGTAATTTAAAAGTAATGTCTTTTTTCCTTATCATTTCATAATGATTTTCTCGCTTCCAGTTAAACATGATATCTTGAATTGTGTCTGAACAAAATACGTGTGCCCTTGATAAAACATTTTTTTAATCTTAAAATCGGTGCAGATATTCATCAATAATATAATATTGTATTTTCTTTTTAGTATAATTTATTTTATACAATAAATTGTATTATTAAAATTTGAATATTCGATCATTTATTAAGAGACACATTAAGTTTGAAATGATGACCTAGAACATTGCGCTATTTTTGTTTAGCTTGTCTCTCTAGTTTTAATTAAAATAGTTTCTAACATAAAATAATTTAACTATTATTTATTATATATATAGTTTGTTTGAGTAAAACTGAATTTGATATTTTAAATTAGATTTTAATTTTGAGTTTTGTATGATAAAACAGGATGATAAAAGACTTCATGAATTTGATCAACTAGTTTGTTAAAATAAGTATTTTTGCAGTAAACAATTGACAATATTACTTTTCTAAAGAATATGTAGGATTTACTTCTTAAAACAAATAGAAAAATACTTATTCTTAATAAATAAGAATATTAGATAAATAAAAAAATAGAGTTTACTTCTTTTCTTAAAAAAACTTTTAAAAGAATTACAAACGAACCATCTCATTAAACGTTAATAAAATTAGTGAATTAAAATTTAAAATTTATAAAAATAAATTTCTTAAGATAACAGTTGATCTTTCTTGGAAGTTGTTTAAGATAGTTTAATTTGAATAAGACTTTCTGTTTATTTATTTTTTGATTATTTTTAAAAACTGAAATAAACGCATATTTTTTTTTGAAAAAAATAACGTTGGCAGAAAACGTTCATGCCATGGTCAACTCTAGGTTATTTGTGCTCGATGACACTCTAAAGAAGGACTTCAATTAAATCCAAAGACAGCTATACATGTAAAATCCCAGGCCCAGTACACAGTTCCAAATATACCCTCTACAATTTGTTGATTTATTCCTTTAAAACCCCTTTTTAGAAAACAAAATTACTTTCTGGTCAAGCCAAAATGGCTTTCTGATTCTTAAAACTCCCCATGTGATTTAAGGAACTAGAAGACAGAAATATCCCTTCTTCACCTGACATCCCCTGTTGCCATCAAAATGCTGTGGCCCATATGAGCCTATAGAAACCTCAAATTCTGTAAATGAATTCTCACTCAGAAATCAACATAATTCCCAAAAATAGCCTTTCAGTTGTTTTACAGAAGAAGAATGTTTGTTACTCTTGATATTTTACCTCATATTTATGCAATTTTCATTCCCTTACCCTTCTGCCATTTCACTTCTTTGTCTATATCTAGAATAAGTGGATGTGACTTTATTGAGTGAATTGACATGCTGGAGCGGACGCACATAGCAAACTGAAGACACGACCTTGACGTGCAACAATAATTGGTAAGGTCAAATTGATAGCCATTCCTAGGACAGAAATTCTCAAATAATTATGTGTGTGATGTTCGAATGCATAGATTTTTAGATAGGGAATAATAGAATGTCAAATTTTTATTCGTAATCAATAAAAATTTACAATTTCACAATTTTTAATATAAAAAATAAAATCATAGATTTATATTATTGTAGTACCTTAATTGTTTCTTCCGAAAAGTCACTGCAACTATATTTAAGAATTTAATCGTACCAAATTCCATTTTTTTAAATAAATAAATTGAAATTACCTGACTTTATTTTGCATTCTTCTTAAGCTTTTCTATTGTAAAATAGAGTTTATTTTGATCTATAGTGTGTAAATTACATCCAAAATTAATTAAAAACCATTGTGAAATAATTCATTCAAAGAATTACTCCTCTCATCTAAATCAGCTGTTTACTGTGTAAAAAAGTACAAATTAATTCCTAATTTTTGTAACTTAATTTTAAATGGGACCTAAAAAAACACAATTTAGTGCAAAACAAAAAATACAGCTTAATATGATGATAGTTTCACAAAACATAACATCAGAACCTATTATTATCACTACTTTTACACATTCAAAAATTAAATAAAAAATTTAATTTTCTTAATGACTATTTTCACAACGTTATATTTTTAAGAACCAAAATCAACATTTAACACCGGTAAATATAGCTTTCGAAGTGTTATTATAACAACCAAGGAATTGACAGTATATACAAATCACGGTTGAATGAATGACTGCAGAAAAACTTTATACTATGAATACACATTCTAATTACACGAACAATACGTTGATACTGTTAACAGTAAATTACACCCATTACACTCTTAAAGTATAATATTTTATTGTAAAAAATAGGTGTTAAACGAATATTATATTATTTTATTAAAGTCTAATATTTTATTATAAAAAATAGGTGTAAAAGGAATGTTATTTCGAAACAGTAGTGTCAAAATAAATTTATTCTTCTAATTAAGTTCTAAAAAATGTTGAACCAGGAATATTAGAGTTATGGGGAGTCTAAGGGGAGCGTTCATGGAGTTAAGAATAGTTTCTGATGTGTCTCTCATATTCACGTGATTTGAGCAATCTTCAGTACTAAATTATGATTGGATTCACCTTCATCCCTCACGTATAAGTAAGCAAAACAGACATAACCCACAAAATGGTCCATCATCAGTGTTTCTATCTACCTTCACTATCAGACACTGTTGACAACTTATGAAAGGTTCTTTCACCAAACGAGGAGCACAAACTCAACAACAAACAACACTATCAGAAGCCGAAGCAAAGTGTCCCATTGGTGTGCCTTATCATTCCCATTAATCCAATCCATTTTGAGGTTCTCGGTGTCTCAACTACCTCAAAATTTTCACAACTTTCAAAAGGGCCTTGCATGAGAAGTATTCTGCACGTTGGTATGGTAAGAAACAACACTGTCTTTTAGAATGCGCATTTTTATGTGAAAAAGGGAAAGCAGCAATGAAAGGTGAGGCTTTGATTGAGAAGAGTGATGGGGTTGAAGGAGACAAAGAATGGGAAAATAGTTGTAATGATAAGAATATTGCTGATTTGGTTGAAGACAAAGGAAGGGAGAGCAGTTCCAGCTCAGAGTTGCTGTCATCCGAGATAACAGAACTTGATGGTCAGAGTCAAGGTAGTGCTGAGGATTCCCCTTCACCAACTTCAATGGGGTGGCCGGTTCGGCAAATCTCTGAATCCAATTGTACCAGTCCACGTGGAAGTGAAGAAGCAGAGAAACAGGACACTGGTAATGAGATTTTTGAGCAAGATCCTGTGCTACCAATACCAGGTATTCAAATTTAATTTGTTTATGTACATAATACATACCTTTTGTTTTGGTTAACATAGTTTTAGTGGTATGCGAGTGAAGACAGGAAAAGCTAACCTTGTTAGACTTAGTTTTGTTCTACTTCATTAAATGCTAGGGGTTTCCATAATTTGGGTTTCATTTCTACAATGGGGGCTCCTGGCTTACGATATCAACATGTAATGTTCTGTAATATGATTTTGGTTCTCAGAGTTAGAGATCGAAATGATGAAGGAGAGGTTTGCAAAGTTGTTACTTGGAGAAGATATGTCAGGTTCGGGAAATGGAGTCCCTACAGCATTGGCTATATCCAATGCCATCACAAATCTATGTGGTATGTATCCATGAAGCAGTTTCTTGATTATGGTTGCTGAAGTGAATTAAGAACTGCAATTCGTACTTGAATCTGAGTTCTGATAGCTATCCAAACATTTTCTGAATATCTAGCCACCGTCTTTGGGCAACTTTGGAGGTTGGAACCTTTGACATCAGAGAAGAAAGCAATGTGGCGAAGAGAGATGGAGTGGCTTCTTTGTGTCAGTGATCATATTGTTGAATTGAAGCCTACATGGCAAACATTTCCTGATGGAAGCAAGCTTGAGGTACAAATGCTACTTAAAAAACAATTTTGATGTTGATTTATGTTGCTGTTTGATGCATCTGTTGGTTATAACTGTGTTTCTTTTGCCTTTTACACTTTTAACATAACCTTCATTCGGCATTTGAAATGCAAGATTTTTCCTATGGTTTGTAAATATTAACAAACCATAGACAATTCACTCAATGATGAATTGTCCGGTGGTCATTAGATTAATTTGGTAACGTAAGCATGAAATTTTAGGATAGTAAATTGAAGTTGAAAACTTTAGTAATATTTGCTACATGATACGCCAGTTTCGAAAAGAAAAGGATTAAGTTTGATCGATAGTAAGGTACAAGTTCATGATTGATTTTGAAGTGTTTATGATCAGATTTACTGTATCTGTTAAAAATGTGCTAATCCCTCCATAATTAAGTCTAAGATAGTCTAACTTGCGGCCCAGGAGAAACGATCTAACATCCATGCTTTTTTTTTTTTTTTTTGGATTGTTTAACGTTTCTACCAAATAAGGAATAAATATAGTTCTTGATTTTAAGACTGTTTATTTTAACATGTGAATCAGGTCATGAATTGTAGACCTCGCTCGGATCTTTATGTCAATCTGCCAGCTCTGCGCAAATTAGATAACATGCTTCTTGTAAGATTTTACAGCATTTATAGTACATTAATCCACTTTCTAGAAATAGCACATTCTAAACATTTTCTCTTTTCATAGGAAATACTAGATAGTTTTGTGGATCCAGAGTTCAGGTATGTAGACCAAGGGGTTGTGGCCCTTGATACAGATGGTTCATCTTCTTTCCGCCAAGCTCTTCAGCGACTAGAGGAGAAGTGGTGGCTTCCTGTACCTCAAGTCCCTCCTAGTGGTCTCCATGAAAATTCAAGAAAGGAGTTACAGCACAAGAGGGATTGCACAAACCAGATACTAAAAGCTGCAATGGCCATCAACAGCATTGCTTTAGCTGAAATGGAGATTCCTGATACTTACTTGGAGTCTCTTCCGAAGGTATAATGTGGATGTTCACACCCTACTTATTCAAGCATCATGAGAACTAATGACTTGTGTGCATTTGGTTAAACAGTTTGATTAAGCACCTTTATAATAAACTTATCATGTGCTGGCTTATATCACAATCTTACCTATGCATCTTAATTAATTAAGAAGAGTTCAAAAAAATTACCTTTACTAACCTGAATGAGCACTAAAATTTCTGATACAACCCTTTTTTCCAGACTGCAAGAGCCAGCTTGGGGGATGTCATTTACAGATACATTACAACAGACAATTTTTCTCCAGAGTGTTTGCTAGCTTCCCTTGATTTATCATCTGAACATCAAGCCATAGAGATTGCCAACACAGTAGAGGCTTCAATTTATATTTGGCGTAAAAAGACCAACCCTAGGCCTACAGGTCGCACTACAAGAAGTAATTCAAAATCATCATGGGAAATGTTCAAGGATCTGATTGTTGAGGGAGACAAAAGCGAAACTCTTGCAGAAAAAGCAGAAAGCCTTTTGCTTTGCTTGAAGCAACGTTTCCCAAGTCTCCCTCAAACAACCTTAGATATGAGCAAAATCCAATGCAACAAGGTAATCTAATTTCATTCTCCATGGTCACGTCTTTTTATGTGTTAGATATTAGGTCTTTTAGTTCCTACATTCAATAAAAATAATGTTGTATTTGACTTGTTTTAGTCCCTCCACAGTGTTTTAAATTGTGGTAAAAAAATGTCTTAACTCTTCTTATTTGTTGAGTGTTCAAAGGTTTTATCTCAGATTTATGAATTTGTCTGTTTTCTAGGATGTTGGGAAATCCATTCTGGAGAGCTACTCACGAGTACTAGAGAGTTTGGCATCTAACATTGTTGCACGCATTGATGATGTGATCTATGTTGATGACTTGACTAAACATTCTGATTCATTCTCATCTCTCTCAAAAGTTGGCGTAATTGCACACAAGAGCATTTCAGTTCCATGCTCAAGGCCTTGCCCGAAACAATCTTTTGACAACCAAAGCTTTTCTCCTGCACGATGTGATAGCCCTGAAAAGGGAGCCAAATCACCATTCATCAACAGAAGCAACCTTCCCCAAAGAGCAGTTAGTAAATTTTCGACTGAATTTGGTGGCATTGAGAGAAAAGAAACGAACTATGCCTTCTGTCCAGTGGAGAAGTTTGTTCCAACATTAAAAACATTTGATGAAGTACCAGCATTCGAAACAGAAAAGGAGTCAAGTGATTGCACAGAAGATGTTAAGCTCAATGTACTGGACCGGGCCTAGCTAGAGGGAAAGGATCTTAATTGACCATTATCATCGAGTTTAGTTTTAAACACTGTCACCACAAAAAAATTATATTGTCAACAAGTTGGTAGCATTTTTAAGTATGAGATTTAGAGTAGTTAATATTTTCTAATAATATGATTTAATAATTAGTTGACAGTTTAAAAGTTCTTTATCATCAGTGTATTCCAAATCTTTTTATTCAGATGCCTTTCTCATACTCTTATTATCTATATAAAATATGTAGAAGGGATACTTGTAGGGACATGTAATTGACTTGGTATCACAGGTTGATGAGGTAACCACAGTAGTCACTCATTGTAGCCTCATCATGATGTGATTCTAGTTTTAAATATTGATAGAAGGATTAAAATTTTATGAGTATATGATTTAAGTAACAAATGTTTGGTCCTTAAATATGATATTCAATTGCTTTCTACATCATATTTCACATAATGTTTCACTTTCTTTTTCCATATTAGTCTACATTTATAAAGTTGTCGCAATTGTTATTATCATCACATAAAAGGACTGCATTTATAAAGTTATCGCGATTGTCATTGAAATCACATAAAGGCTTTAAGAAAATGAAATTTAAACTCAAATATATATATATATATATATATATATATATATATATATATATATATATATATATATATATTAATATTTTTTTTTTTA
>Ga0209700_110077_pt1 | contig 10181 bp, 7 predicted proteins | sample SiratroredBW_FD_187528 | JGI IMG/M metagenome (GOLD analysis project Ga0209700, IMG submission 187528) | Root nodule microbial communities of legume samples collected from California, USA - Siratro red BW (SPAdes) (version 2) | ecosystem: Host-associated > Plants > Roots > Nodule | place: USA...
ATATATATAAAAAAAAATATATATATATAATATATATATAATATATATATATAAAAATAAATAAATATATATATATATATATATATATATATATATATATATATATATATATATATATAAAATAAAAATTATTAATAATAATATAAATATATTTATAATTTAATAAAAATAAATATAAATATTTAAAATCAATCATAGGATAATAATTATTTTATTATTATAAAATAATAATAATAACTTTTAAATTGAATATTAAAATTATTTTAAAAAATTTTAATTTTATATTTTAAAAAATTAATCTTTTAATTAATAAATTAATATATTTTATAATAAATTAAATTTATTTTAAATATAATTATTAATTTAATATTTTTTATATATTTTAAAAAAGATTATTAATTACATTAAATTAATTAATTATATTCTTTTTTAGTTTTAATAAATAGATTTATAATTTTATATATTATAATAAATTATATCTATCATATCATTAACAAACTTTTATAAACTTTTCATTCAAATATTACCATCTTTTCCTTAATCCAAACAATCAAACTTTCCTCTCAAATTATCTCAAATCCACTCCCTCAAATCTACTCTCCAATCCAAACAAACTCTAAGTGAGAAGTCCTTCTTTTGGTTCCCAATATCCTCTGGTTGAGCTCCTGAAGATTTGGCTTGTCTTAAAATTTCATCAGCCGCTTTTTATCTTTTCCTTATTTCTTGTTGTTATAACAGGAATGCTTGAAGACAAATCAGACAAAAATAGATCCACAGTATGTGTAGACTTACCAATAACTTCTTTAATTGGCTCTGATTTTATAATCACAGGTTCAGATTCATCATCCTTCCATCCTGTATTAGTAAACATTAACTTCAGTGTCAGATCATGCATATCCTCTTTTGAAACAACCATGCCACTTTCTTTATCAATTGGAAGATTGAAAAGTTTATCTTTCATCTCATGAGTCACAAATGCTTTATTCTTTGTAAGTTCCATATCTGCTATCTGGGTTATTAATGTTTTAGACGTTTTAAGAATTTATTTTGCTATCTCAACTTTCCCTTCACACCCGAGAGAAAGGACATTTATCCATAGATTGAGTTTGAACATCCGATTCTTTGTCATCTCCACACATGCAAGCACTCTACCACTTTTGTCCTTCAAGTGCAACATCCTATCTTTCATAAAAATCAAATATTTGTTCTCCAGAATCGTCCTATACTGAGAATACTATTTTTTTTCAAGTCGGGCACATAATAGACATCTCCATAATACTTACTTTTCCATTTGTGAAAAACATATTTTTCCTTTGCCTTTGATTGGAACCTTCATTGAGTCTTCAAAAGATACATGTTCGTCTTCTATCTCTTGTATAACAACGAGATGTTTGTGCCCACACATATGATTGCTAGCACCAATGTCTGGATACCACCATGTCATTTTCCATAGTGATGGTTTCATCATGAGGATTCCTTCATCTTCCTCGACTAAATTTAAATTTTCTTCCACTTTCTTATTGGCATTGCAATCCCTTGCATAATGCCCTTATTTTCCACATATTATACCATTCAACATTTGGATGATTAGAGCAATCACCTTTCCACGACCGGGGTCTCGTCCACGCCAGTTTTGTTGGTTCATTTGTTCTCTCTCTTTATTATTGTTTTCACTACCACAATCTCTGCTACGACCATAACCGCAACCTCCGCGTCTTCTTTCTTGGTTGTGTTACGCATACATCACCTTATCCTCCTTAATGGTCATCCTTATTTGTAAGACTTCCTCCAAGACTTCTTTTCTTCTTTTGCTTCTTCTTCTGTTGTTCATGTGCTTTCAAAGAACCCTCAAGATCATCGATGGTCATTTCTTCCAAATTTTTGGACTCTTCGGTTGCACATACAACATTTTCAAAGTCACCAGTCAATGAACGAAGAATCTTCTCCATAACCCTTGCATATGTGAGCGTTTCTCCATTGTGTTTGAGTTTATTGGCTATTGTTTGCACAAGAGTGATGTAACTAGATACATCTTCTGAATCCTTCATCTTCATGGCCTCCAACTCACCTCGTAGAGTTTGAAGATGCATTTGCTTAACTCGGTTAACACCCTTGAACACTTTTTCCACGACGTCTCACGCTTCCTTCGAAATTGATGCACCAACAATGTTGACCAAAGCTCAAGCAAAGGGCTCCCGACCTACATGGATCGAGGAACAAGCATGGAGTGAATTTTTTGACATTGGGATACCCAAAAGTTCAAAGAAAAGTCATTCCAAAACAAAATTAATCAGTTTTTAGCTCGGGGTGGAGCATTACATTCAATCGGTCGTAAATCACATTTAGATGTTACATTGGGCTTGGTAAGTATTGTTGATCACTTAATAACATCTATTTCAGCTTACTTCTTTAACATACACAATTTCTAATTGTAGAACTTTTACCAGGAACGTTGATATAATCATTCGGTTGAACCTGATGAACTTTTTATGGTCACTCACACCAACAAGAAGGGTGATTGGGTTGACACTATAGCTCGTGAGACTTATGTCAGTTATTCATTTAATTTTTTCTTAATTTATTTATAATTTGATCTAATTTATCTAACATTTCCATCTCCTAGTTGTTGTATAACAAAACTACCACGAGTGGTTGAAGGCCATACAAGCTGCAAGTTCTGAAGGTTTAACCACTAATGCCCATCATGTAGATGCAGCAACGAAACTTTAGGCTTGGAAGGAGGCTACAAGAAGTAAGAGTAGATGTCAAGTGTATGGCACAACAGACTTGGCTGGTAACTTCCGCCAAGGAATGTCTTCCCTCACTCAACCCTCTTTATTTGCTTCCTCCACACCATATTGTGATCAATCGACTGAAAATTAGAGACTTTGTACTGAAGTTCAGGAAGCAAGGCAAACAACTTTGATGGCAATCATGAGGCTCAACTGGCAAAAGAAAAGACTGTAGTTGGAGGACACAATGAAGATGATTGGGAATAGCTCGCCATGATGATGGAACAAAAGCATGTCTATGCTTCCACCAATACGAGTCAAGTCTACCCCGACTATGCTGAAGACCATGATGACCAACCACTTCCATAAAATTCATTCCAAAATGTAAGTTTCCTTATTTAAAATTTTTTCTCGTGTATTCAATGTTCTATTTATTGAAATATTTTTATTTTTATTTTCACAGGAACATTTGGTGGACGATTCTGAACTGCATAAGAGCCTTCTTATTTTTTTTTTCTTTCAGTTAAATGTTCATGTAATTGTATACTTTATTTAACTCTTACTCCATATTGCTTCTACATGTACAATTATATCTTTTGCATCATATTACTTCAATTAACATTTACATTCCTTAGGGACGTATGTGAAACTAGAAAATTTGGTTTTGAAATCTGATTGTAAAAGGTTTTATACTATTTACAAACTTCTTTTTCAAAAATTCGTTAAATGTCAACTTTTATGTCCGTCAAACCCCCTCTCAAAAGTTTTTTTTCGTAACAATTGTGTCGAATAAGCCAATAAATAATATATGTATGTGTCAACCACATAAGGACTAATTAAAAAAATATATCATGTGTCAGTCTAACCAAAACAAATACCAATTAAAACGAATAAAATAAATCGTTTTTTTAAGTGTGTCATTCTGACTCTACTAAGATTTTTTCTTTTTTTCAGTTTTACATAGTCTTGGCACACAATTCCTATATAATATTATAATATATATTTTTCTCAAACTTTGTGTTAGCATAGCCGAGTAATTTTCTCTTTATTTGCATCATCCTAACCAATACAATATTAAAAATTATATTTATTTATTTGAGACTCCTAAATATGGGTTTAGCTCTCGTTATTTATATCGAGTTGCAGACCAACACTATTATTTTTATCAGTGGTTTACCAGTTTTAATCAACACTTTTGTGTCTATTTTCACTTGTTTGCGTGCGTTTGTGACCGACATTTTTAATGTATAAACACCTAATATTACATATGTAAATACAATATTTACTAATATAAAGTTAACTGAAAAAAAAAATAACCTGGTAAAAGGTCGTGTTCGTAGAAAAAAATAGTAATGAAAATGACAAAAAAAAAAGAACGTACAGTTACTTAAAATATAAACGAAATAAGAATTCTAAAGGCAAGTGTAACTTGTGGGAACATCCCAACAAGCCCATGGTTTTCTTCATGGAGACTCAAAAAACACACGCAAACATTAGGATATAACAGTACTATAATATTTTCAATTTTGTAAAACCTATTCTTTTAGATATTTTATAAAAAAGTTGTAAGATATTTCTATATTAAAAATTGTAAGCAAATAAGTCTCCTGTAAAATAAAATTCTACAAACTATTTATAGAAAAAATACACAAAATGCCACAACTTTTCCAAGAAAAAAAAAAAAAGAAATAGAAGTTGATCAGATCGTGCATATGAGATGTAGGTGCATGTAACTTGATACGAAAGTGGGGTGGTATGCATAACATACCCTTATGGATCTAATGTCAAACGTAGGTGGCACATTTCAATTTTAAAGTTGTGCTAAATAATATACATAATGAATATCTTTTATCAATATACATGAGAGCACAATTTAAATATGTTGTTGAAGATATAAGGGATGAGTGACATTGAAGTAAATTATATAAGTAATATTTTATTTTAAAAATTGAATTTATTAAGTTAAATTAAGTTTAAATTTAAATCCTAAAATACTAAAATTAATCATTGTTTTTTAAGTTTATCATTTCACTTGAGTTGTTATCGGATTATTAATACAAGATATTAAAATCTTACTATTTGAAAGTTCTCAATATAACTAATTAAGAGCAAAGGTCTTAAAAATATTAAGAATTTTATCATACCATGTCACTTTTTAAACCACTTAAGTTTTCTTTCAATAAAGTTGTCTTACAAAATTTATATTATTACAACTTTTTATTTACATTTCAATCTTTTAGAATTTTAAAAAAATAATTTAGTTATTATAACTAAATATTAATTTAATATTAGTATTATAAAGACAAATTATTCATTTTGAATAATTTTTTATTCCTAAAATATTAATTTTAAAATTATATCACGTCATCATAATTCAAAGAAAATTTATTATAAGACCTAGGTTTTTAAAGCACTTGTAATAAATCTAACTTTACAAATGTAAGTAGAGTTGAACTATAACTATATCTAAATTTTAAGATATATACACATCAAATAAGGCACATTTATAAGATGTAAGTTAAGGAAGAAACTAGAGGTAGTGTGGGTAGTAAGCTATAACACGTTACATAATTATATCAACTAAAACAAGAAAAGGTAATTCGATAAATCAATGAATTGCCGTTGACTTGTAAATACTCAAACATACGTCAATGTTTTGCCGTGAGAAGACATCCCATTGGGTCGTGTATAGATTAGACAAAAAAAAAATTCAAATATTAAAGGTTTTCAATATTTATGAGAATTTTTTTATTTTAGTTTAATTCTTGTATTCTTTAAAAAAATGGATAAAAAATTTATTTTTAATTTTTTTTAGATAAATAATTGAATTTCCATTGTGTGTTTGTTACTAAAAATAAATATTGAATGACACTTAAATAATTAGGTTGTAAACATTAACTTGTTGAAAATTAGAAGAAATAAATTGGAGAAAAGGAAGGAACGGATAAAGAGGGGAGGGGGAATGCATTATTTCATAAACTCTATATTATCCTAACAAGCTATATGGATAAAAGATATTTTAAGTTTACTAAGAATGGATTTGGTCTCTCAAAAATCCTTATAGAAAATGAAACTTAACTAACAAGTTCCTATGTTAGAAAACCTTTTTAGTGACTGAAGCTTCAATTTCTTGAACAGTTGATGCTACCTATATTCTCAGAAAGTGAACGTCAATATCTACGTGCATAATGCTTGGAACCTGAAATGTTGACTAGATTCAGATAAGTGATGCAAGCCAAAGTGGACTTCGATTGTTATCGTGAAGCAAACAAAGTTGTCAAACACGAACTAATGTGTAAGTCACTTAGAACACTTCCATCCTCCAGACACAACATAGTGCAAAATTCGCTAAATTTTGCAGCATCATTCTCAAAGAATTTAAGTATAAAGTTGAGTTTTATATTATGAATAATATCTTTGAGAAAAATCAACAAATTTATTTTCTTAAAATTTTATACTAGAGGTGACATCAAGTGGTGGATTGACTATGACTAATCTGAGAGGATGTTATCAAATCAAACACCTATCAGCAAAATATGAATATCCTGATTTCTGTCTGCATGGAATAAAACATATATACCTTTGAAAAATTAAAATCACATAGTTGGAGCTAAGACATTGAAACCATATATAAGAATATTGTTAAGCTTGTAAAATCGGAATGAATAAATTGTGAGGTTGATATGAGAGGCCAGTGAAAAAGCATTCATGAAACCTGACTTCATAAGCAAGTGATAACCACAAAAGCATAGTGCGTAAAGCATAATCAGCAATAACTGAGAATATTCCTAGCCACAAAGCCAGATTTATATCCTTTTACAGTGCCATATATATGCTTTGCGTTTGCTTCAACAGAGCCATTTATTGATGCTACTTTTTCAACAGTGTTTACGCACTATTTTGCTGGTGTAGGGGAAAATAAATCACACAATGTTTTATATATATAAATTATACTTTATTTAAATTTATTTATTTGCTACATATATTTATTCTCAAAGTTTGTTTAATTTTAAATTCAGATTTTTCTAAATAGTTGCACATATTTTTCTTCAAAATTTTAGTTTCTTGTGTGTATTTTTAAACAATGAAAATTTTTAAAACACTTTTTCTAAAATATTTTTAAACTTTTACTTCGTTTGTATTTTACTTAAATTTTAAAATACTCACTTCTGAAATACTTTCTTGACTATTTTTTTTTTCCTTTTTGTTGTTGTGATTATTGCACTAATCGGCTATTGTTTGGAAAAAAACAATTCATTTCTAGAACCAAAACTGCTGGCATAGTCTCATTCGTTTAATCCAAATCTATTCCACGATCCAGAAATTAGCACGTGCTATTCACAGTATTCCCCTTTTACTCTTCGTTTGTCTTTTATCTTTTGCTTAAATTCATTTTCATTCGTATAATATCGTCAATGTGTAACTTTAATAGTACATGTAATCGTATAAATTTTCAAAAATTAAGCTATCAAGAATTTTAGTTCAACATAATATATCATCTAACAGTTAATAAAAAAGAATACTAAAACACTTATACAGAGACTACTATTATACATTTTCACAACTACAGAGATTAAATGTGGATTTAAGTTTAACATTTTTATGAAAATAATCTTAACAAATGCTAGTTTTCAAAATCTAAAACAATATAAAACGTAGTTTGTGCATTGTAAATAATTTATTTATTATTAAACTTTTATTTTTAATAACTTTTACAACAAGTACGAAAACTTGTAAGTTTTTTGATTAAAAAATTAGTGATAAACATAAATTTCATCATTATTTACATATTATTTATATATATTTATATATTATCTGTGATTATATTTTTATTATGTCACAAATATTATTCATAATAGTGATAAAATTAAAAAAAATGTCACAATATTTATATTAAGAAATTACATATCATAAATAATTATTAAAAATATATAATAAATTTAATTTTCTTATAATAAGAATAGAATTAATATAAAATTTATTAAATATTTATAGATGAACAGTTATTTATTTTTAGTTATTTGTCATTAACAACAAATTATTAATTATTAATTAGTATGTTAAAATTGTTTCAACAACAATAATATTATAAATTTATATACTTAATAGAAAAGTTATATATATATATATATATATATATATATATATATATATATATATATATATATTAAGAAAAAAATATTAAATTTATATTATTTTAAATTTAAATTTACGATTTTGTTTTACAATTCAACATATTTTTTTTATTTTGTGATGATAATGTAATTAACAATAATAAGTATGAAACTTGTAATATATTATTTGTGACACATTTTAATTAATCACAAACATTAAAAATAACAAAATATAGATGTCACAAATAATTACTCATTAATATAAAATATTGTATAATAAAATTATTTTTCTTTTGACATGAATATAATTAATAAAAATTTTGTTAAGCGTTTATAATTAGTAATAATTATATAATATTATTATTATTATTATTTATTATTATTATTATTATTATTATTATATTACTAGTATTTATTAAGAAATGTTAAATTTAGTCTACTTTATATTTAAACTTATGACTTTCTATTGATACAATTTATTCTTACTGTACCACTTTAAAATTATAATAATATTTATGTTATAAATTTATTGGAATTTATGATATTCTTTTCATAAATCATTATTATGTTTGTAATAATGCAAGGTATTAAATTTAGTATTATTTTATATATTAGTTGTGACTATTTTTTCAATTTGTATATTAAAAAAACAACTATACTTCCATTGTGTCATTTTACACTTGTTTTGATATTTTTATCCATATGTCTTTATACTTTTTATTATAATATTAATAAATAATATATTCAATTCAAATTTAAATTTATTATTTGAATTTAACATATAAAATTTAAATCATTTAAACTATTATCTTCCTATATATAGATATAAAAGTAAATAATAGTTATATATATATATATATATATATATATATATATATATATATATATATATATATATATGGAAATAAAAACAAATCCGTATGATTCATTTAAATCTAGATTCTTGAAAAAAATAAACATAACTAATAACAAAGTTTGTTTGTAAAATGATATAAGACAATAATCAATTTCATCACTATCATCTTCATCAATAATATTGTTTTCTTCATTATTTGTTAAGTCAATACTTGCATCATCACTTTCTTTGTTGTTGTCGTCAATAACTTCTATAGACATCATTGGATTTCATTAGTTGTAGTTTCGGCTAAGTCATTTTTATTCAATGAAAACTCATGTTCATTATCTGACGCATTAAATGTAAAAGAAATTAAGCCAATATTTTCCTTTTCTTGACACACTGATGTAAACCTGTCTATTGAGACTCAAGAACGGACAGATTTAGAATAGGAACTTGAATTTATTGGAACATAGCATTTTAAGTAAAATAGGTGATAGGATAAGCAACACCACTTCCATGAAAGAAGATAAGCTACAGAGATGCCACAAGGTAATGGAACCCTTGATAAGTCTAAGAGTTGGTTCAGCCAAGAACCCATGAGATTCACTCTCACCAGTTTGGAAAATATGTCATTTGTCTTTCTAAATTACCAAAAATATTTAAATACACATGAAGAATATGAGTCTGTCTCGTTTGAAAGTAAATAAATAAAAATAAAATAAGATCTTTATTAGTCCTTCTCTTAGTTGTCTAAGCCCATTAGATATGTAATCAGTCTAGTCTGCTTTATATGATTGTTCGTCAATAGTTGTATTATGGACAACCCTATTATAAGCAAATTCTACATGAGGCAAACATTCTTTCCATGACTTACGATTTTTCTTTAAAATGATCCTAAGCAAAGTGTCTAATGTTATATTCACTACCTCAGTTTGCCCATCAGTTTGTGGATGACAAGTAGTAGAGAAAAGTAATTTAGTATAAAGCTTACCCCACAATGTCCTCCAAAAATGACTTAGAAACTTAGTGTCTCTGTCACTTATAATACACCTAGGCACTCCATGAAGTCTCACAACTTTCTTAAAAAATAAGTCGGCTACATGACAAACATCATTTGTCTTCTTGCAAGGTATAAAATGTGTCATTTTTGAAAACTTGGGAATAGGATGTCTGTATTTGATTGTGATATTATTAAGGGCCCTGCAGTCTATGCACATCCTCCAAGTCCTATCTTTCTTAGGCACCAATATCACGGGAGCAGCACACGGGCTCATCCTCTCGTGCACCCATATTTGCTCATCAATTCATCAACTTGTCTTTGAATTTATTGAGTCTCTTGTGGATTGCTCCTGTAAGTTAGTCGGTTGGGTAAAGAAACTCCAAGAATGAGATCGATGCGGTGCTCAATTCCTCTTAATGGTGGTATTCCATTTAGGATTTTTTTGAAAACACATCCTTATATTCCTGTAAAAAAAAAAAAAAAAAAAAAAAAAAAAA
>Ga0209700_110078_pt1 | contig 10179 bp, 9 predicted proteins | sample SiratroredBW_FD_187528 | JGI IMG/M metagenome (GOLD analysis project Ga0209700, IMG submission 187528) | Root nodule microbial communities of legume samples collected from California, USA - Siratro red BW (SPAdes) (version 2) | ecosystem: Host-associated > Plants > Roots > Nodule | place: USA...
TTTTTTTTTTTTTTTTTTTTTTTTTTTTTTTCAATTTTAGACAAAAATAAAGGGGTTGAGTTTCACCGTAAGATTTTTCCTTAAGTTACTGCCATAAATATAAATAAACTTTCAAGTTATATTCGATCAATTGTTTTTAGTTACCCATTTTTTGTTTCAATTGAGTAGTATTAATCTTTAAACTATTTTTAGATTTTTTTATATTTTAATATTTTTTTATCATAACAATCAATATGCTTTTTCACTATTTAATGATATATCATGTTCTTATAAATAACGAAAGAAATTTAATATTAAACTTAAACAAAATAGTTAATTTATATGAACACAGTTTTAAGAAAGAATTATCATATACTCAACAAAAAAAATATCATGTAAAATTTATCGAAGTCATATAAATATAAAAGTTGAATTTAAATGGAGTCAGTTTCTTAAATCGAATCTAGTCTAATTCAATAAAAACAAAATCCGATTTTTCATTTTTTTTATATTAGTTTATTTTTTTTAGGAAAAAAAAACCTTTCCAATTCTTTCCATTTACAAAGCACATAGTAGGATGAATCTCATTCAAACTAGTCATATATAAGAAAAATAGGAAACAAAATTTGTGATAATTTAATTCTAAGATTGTTTCTTCCTTAAGATGAATCAGACTACTTCAATGTATCTGCTCCATACTTCTGAACCAACTCCTTCTCTAACGCTTTCTTCATACACTCTTTCAAAACTTACTCGATTTGCTATTCGAGCATGCCTTTTCATCCCTTTTAATTTTCAATTTTTCGTTGATCTTTTCATCCCTTTTAATTTTCAATTTTTCGTTGATCTTTTCTGCAAGCTCGGAGTTTTCACCATGAAGACTTTTGCATGCTGCCCTTTAGTTTCGAAGCATGGTATAATTAGATTCAGAAGCATTCAGATTCAATGAAGTCTCACTAATAGACTAGTAATAGAGTTTCCGTAAGTATGATTTTGTAAATCGTTATTTTCCGTTCTCATTAATTTTCCAGTTAATAAGCAATTCTACAATGAGACACATTTATTTTCAAGAGAAAACGGGAATGATTGGCATTAGTTTTGCATTTACGATGCTCAATTTTGCATTTAAGAGAAAAATCCAACGATTGAAGTCGTATAGTTGTACTTCCAGTCTTTAGTTTGAGGACTACAATTAGAGAGGGTATAATTTTAAGAATTAAAATAGTATTAAATTGCAATTTCGTAGAACAAAATCACATCCTATTAAATATTTGGAACACAGATTACATACATGATCTTTCAATGTGAAGAATTCATAATTTTACCAACATAAATTTTATAATTCACTTTATTTTTAAGCCTTTATTTATTGGGTTCTCTGTCATAAAGGTGTGCCCGGTAATATATTATGTAAAAACTTCCGCTAAATACTAGGATTGAGCTCCATAATTCTATAAATTCTATAAAATCTAAGCCAAGTCTTACTCGTATTTGAATCGTATGATGCAGTAACAGATTTATGTAGAATCACCCGAAGGACTGTGAACAACTTGCATACAGGTATCCTAATATTCACGAGGGCATGGTTGATTCAAATCTCTACATAAAACTACAAAAACATACATCGAAGATACAAAAGCAGGTAAAGAATAGAAGTTCTGTTTGTCATCACAATTAGTAATTTCTATCAATCTAGTCTTCGGCGGCATCTTCGATTTCTTCATCCTCTGGGACTCCTCGAAGGTAAAGAACATTGTTACACCTACAAATAACAATGTAATAAAATTAGTCAATGTACGAAGAATGACACTCAAAGGAGCATAGCGACCAAGTGAAATAATATCGTTTAGGAACTTTTTTTATAAGTGGGCTCAATGGAGGAAATGCACATATGTACTTTATCTGGAACACTGTTATGTTGATCATGTTCAAAAAACACCAAGATTGTAGCTGCTTTTTCTTAAAATAAACTAGGCTAAATTAAATTTTAAGTTCCTCATAAATAATTGAGTGCTATTAAAAAGTTTCATTTTATTGCTCAAAATATTCTTTATCTTTATCTAAGTACCCAACTATTTGAATGGATGGCTTATTCCTATCTCAAACTCATCAATCAACTCACACCTTTTCTCTCAAATCTCCCCCAACTTCTCTGTCAACTCACATCAAACAACTTGGTCGTTGAGTTAGGGATGGAAAAACGAAAGTAACAGTAATGCCGAAAAACCAATCCAGAGTACCGACAAAAAATAAAAATTATTTTGGACATTCAATAAATAAAAAGTTCAGAATAGGAACTTAATAGAAAATATCAAATTTTTGAGGTACTTAAAACTAAATTAAGCCAAAAAATTAACATGCAATACGACCCAAATACAGGACAAGGATGACAGCATCGGCAACAATATTTGGATGGTGTAACATAAAGTAGCTTTTACTTTTGATAAATTAAAATCGTCTAGGTTTATAACACCTTTGTCAGCTTAAGCAACATGATTCAACGATTATATATCATGTTATCTTGTTGCTACAAAATGTTAAAATATTAAGTAAGAGAAGTCTAGTTCCCAAAATTAAGAACGACTTCAAAACAACATAAGAATTTATTTGTGTCAGCAAGGGGCGTTTCTGATTCAATTGGAATAAATGTTTTACATGGAAAGCCATTCAATCTGAACACAGAAAAAAACTACAACATGTTTGAAGCCGTTCAAATAGAATATCAAACTCAACTCCAATCCAATCCGATTAAAAAGCAATATTTATTGGGTAGAATGATTCATTTTCTTGAAGTTTTTGTTTTCCCTGATGATATTTTAAATGAATACTAATACATCAACACTTTTCAAATAGCACAACATCTCTTTAATGTTTTTTACCGTTTGATCTAATTGTTCTGCATATTTTCTTTAAAGAATTGTTCCTTTAGTTACTAGTTCATTTTCAATGCCACTTAAATATATGAAAATAATTGTTTATACAAACCTGAGCTTAATTATTTGGTTAAGGGTGAGATTTTAAATAATCTAGATCCTACACAACATAAAGGCTTCAAGCATCTTCAGTAGTAATAAAAGAACATCACTTCTTATAGTCATTGTTATTAACAATATGCGATAGTCAAAATAATTTATTTGTGGTATAATAATATAATGCATATAAGGTTTGGTTTGGTTTTGGTTATTTTAAAAATGGAAAACCTAAAACTAATTCGAACTGAAATGAAAAAACAGTGGTTTTAAGGTCTTCTATTAATGGCTTGATTGGTTATAATTTTTTTTAAGAATTTAGAGTTTTTAATTATTGTTTCTTATCCACCAAAGCTCCGTCTGCACTTTCCAAGCCACCAATTGAAGAAGCAGTAATGTCAATGGATTGAAAAGTGTGCGTTTAAGTTCAGTTTAATGGTTTCTCGAAAACACCATTAGCGGTTTAAAAAGCATGGATAAGATTTGAACACCAATATATAATAGCAAAACACAAAAACCAATAAACATAAACAACAGTTGATATGGAATTTACCTGATTAAAATTTCTCCCAGATTTCCAGTAAATTGTCCCTCAATGTACTCCTCAGTGTTTGCCAGCTACAGAGAAATTCACAGATGATAAAAAATTAAAAAAATATATATATATCAACTAAGCCAAGAGGCTGAAAATATAATTATTATACAGGAACAAACACCTCAGAATTTAACTTGAATATATACCTGCAAGTTCATATACGAATCAACAGAAACCAGATATCCTGACAAAAAAAACACAGAGAAGACATGATAAACAAAAGGAAATTCATGAAGTATTCGACCACCTTAGGAATAAACACTGAAACAAAGCGTTTAGCAATGAAATAACAATAGAGAGAATGATCCATAACAAATAATCATACCCTTGTACTCCATTCCCCACTTGAGTTTCACAATTACAGGCTTCCCAGTCAAATTATTCAAGAAAGGCTTGGGATTAACTGGTATAGTCTGCAAAACATGAGGTAAAAAAGAAACTTAAAATATAAATATTAGAAAATAAGGCACAATCAATCACACGCTGTGATCTTCTATACTCAAACAACATTGGCTTAGTGCCAGAAGCAAAGGGATTTTGCACTTGCTAATAATAAAAAATATGCAGTCTCTAGATGGGAAATACTTCTTGAGTAGTTTAGTGATAATGTTGTAAAACAGGGACCTCATGCCTACACCACCAGACGAAGGGCAACTTCCGAGCATGCTTATTATGCTCATTAATGCCAATAACACAAGGGAAATTGGTGTATAAACTGGTTATTCTCTTCTCTCAACTGCTCTGGCTCTTCCCCCTGATGGAAAGGTTCTCTCTTACAGCATAATTAAACTTTAAATTATTCCCATCATCATAAAAGTAGTGAATTTTATTTCACATAAATATAGTTTACAGCTGGTTTTATTTTGATTAGATATTGGCTTTGGACGTGACCCGCGAATATTTGAATTGGGTTTGCCCATCATTGGAAAAGCTGGTGTGGCTCACAAGACCGACTTCAGAGAATGAAGTGCTCATCCTTTTCTTGACGAGTTGCTCAAAGATGTGTGTGCACCGTTTCTCTCTCTCCATCTCAATTTGTGTTCATGATTTAGAAATAGAGCACGAAAAGGGAAAATAAAACGGTTCCCCACATTCTGCAAAGTCTGGCTACAATCTCTTGACCGAAAATGTTGACTTTGGATGTAATGCTTTTGCCATAAAAAAGCTTTCCCATCAATTGAAAAAAGATGCAATTTTGAACGTCGATGAATAAGGGTGTTTCGATACAGAACCCCATGGAAGAAACAGTTGCATTAAGTCTTTCTTGGTCACTAACTGATAATGTTAGAATTAAAAATCCTAACTTTATCCTACTACACTCTGCCACACCAACACCCCCATTTCCTCTCTTCCTCTCTCTTCGAGACACCCCGATTCTTCCTTTTGTAAAACAGCGCTCCATATTTGGTTCTCCCACCACTCGGCAATGCATCAACACTCAACCACCACTACTCACACTCCGAGTCAACTCTCACACGAAGAAACACACAAGATTAAGTTGTAAAATCAATTTCTCATCCCCATTTGATTTGGAAAAACCTGAACAACTACGTTCTGTTTATTAACCTACCAAATTTCTTAAGCTACTGAAACCCTAACAATTATTAAAGGATTATTACAGAATGAAATGTATGGAAGATGATGAGCGAAAATGAGAGTAAGAAGAAGGTACTCACAGCCATAGTAGAACGTTATGATATGCTCTAAGAGATCGCAAGCGCTGAAGACTGGTACTGAGAAGCTGAGGGCACAAACTGATGATTAGGGTTTTGTACGCAGAGCCTGGGATTTAGGCCTTTTTGAGTAGTCCACTGGGCTTAGTTTGTTATTCTCACTCTTTTTCTCCTATTAGAGGATGCAGAACTTAAATTCTAAGTTCTAAGATTTGTGTATGTAAAATAAGTTTTATATTTGCAATAATAAAAATTTGTGACAAAAAATTCCTGAAAAATAGTTGTTTTCTCGAATATAAATTATAAGTTAATAATTATTTTTAGCATCTTTTTACAGTTCGTTCAAACTTTTTGTGTGTAAAAGAAGAATTTTTTTTATCCAAATAAATTTAAATAGTTTTAAATTACTTTTAAAAAATAATTTTGATTATAATCAATTATATAGATAATTCTTTTTATTAAAATAATATAGAATTCTCACCTATCTCGAACACTCAACAAACTCTAATATTTTTTTTTCTTTGCATTTCCTATTTTGCCTTTTTCTCTACCTTCTCTTCTTTCGATCTAACCCTTCTTTCCCTCCACCATGCACTTGGTGTTGTCTTCTTCATCAGACATTTTTTTTTTCCTCTCTTCCTGCACCTCCATATTTTTTCTTCCTTCATTTTCATAATTCAAAAAATACTAAAATATCTTTTCAAATTTTGTATTCTTTTATTATACAACGTCATAAATTATGTAATATGGAATACAATTTCCCATATTTCATGTTATAATCTGTTTATATTTCGGATTATCCCATTTAGAATATAAATTCTTTTGTTTTATTTTGAAATATATAATCTAGAATAAAAAATAAATTGTATTCTAGATTACAATTTGGAATATAAATTTTTGTTCTAAAATAAAAAAAGTTATATTTTATATTATACAATCTAAAATACAAGAAGGTAAAGAGGGTGCATTGAAAACATAAAGAAAACAAAAATGATAAAATGATATTTATGCTTCTATACACTACAGAGGTGCAGGAAGAAAAAGTATGGAGGTGAAAAAAAAAAGCCACGGCTAGCAAAACATCAACGTGACAAATCAAGTTTTTATTGGGCTTTCAAAATGGTATCCCAAAATGAATAAGATCAATATGGTTCAAACATCATAACGTTGGCATGAACGTTACAAGGAAAATTTGATCCAATATTATCATTTTGTACTTTTTAAACTTATATTTTGTATAAATTTAGAAAGAAAAAAAAAAAAAGAAGCTGACCAATTTGGTCTTTACCCAACATGATGGATGGGTAAAGTTAGGTCAACAAATATATAACTCACTAACAATTCAGATCCATTATACCTTTATGGTTTGGTCTAGTCCACATCCAATTCTTTGACCTTTAATTATACCTTTTTCATTGTATCTTTTCTACTTATTGCTAATTGAACAGAAACAAATTACACAACAAAGTCAAAGATATTTTTGTCAAAAACAAATAAAGAGGTCAGAGTGTGAGACATAAAAAAAAAAGGGTGAGAATAACAGTGTTCTTACTATGATATCTTTCAAGCCCAAAATATTTGCAGATAATTTCTGAACAGCAGCTGGAAACAGTACTAGACAGATCGGTCCAGGCCCAATCGGTGGTGTATTCCTTTCTCTTGAAGTAGAACTGAAGTATCAAAGTATTGAAGATGTATGAAAATGTATCACGATTACTTTCCAATCGCAGAATCAAAATGAATGATTATCTATTTGACTTTTACAAAAATTATATTAAAAGTTTTATCTAACATTATTTTTTTTAAAATAATATAATTTGCTTAACACAGCACATAAAAACTGGATAAAAAAAATAAAAATATTCAAAATAATAGCTTGTGATAAAAAAAAAAATATTCTCCTCACTTAACCAGGTTAATTAAATGAATTAGACAAATGTTTAGTTTGTATATATAATTTTTTTTCAAATTAATTTTGTACAAGTATGTTTTTTTAGTAAAAAAATAGTTAAAGGTTTTAAGTATTATATTAGGTGAATCAATTAATTGATAAGAGGCTTTTAATAACTATTAAAATAGTCATTCAATAACAGTGATAACGTATTAATACATGTCATTAAAAGAAAGAGATTTTTAATATGGTTGAGAATCGTTACTGTATTTTCATATCCAAATAATAATCCTAATTGTAAGACACAGTATTTTAGTTTTTATTCTTTCTTAATTTTTTGGTCAGTTTTTAATGATAATTATAATTAGAATAATTGTTGAAAGTTACATGTTACAACAATTATACTGAAAATTGTCCTCTCACATGTACACCTTTTTTGAGTTTATTTTGTGTTACTGCCTCTAACTTGCATTTAAGTATAATCAAACAAACTAATCACATCTTAATTAATTAGAATTTATTGTACACACCAAACATCACATGTTAAAAAATAATTCAACAACATTTTGAATCCACATATACTTTACTTAATTGCATAATTAAAATCAAAGTCATCTTGAACCATTAATAATCAACATATATAACTAGCTGTAAATATAATTAAAGAACTGTAAACATATTTTCATATAAGTGACATAAGTTTATAAATAAGAAATTGTTAATGTATTGATGTACTCTTCAATTATAACATATCTTATCTTAGTTCCGATTTCAATTCACACTATCATTACAATCCATTACATTATGTGGTAGTTATATTTATACCCTTTGACTTGTTTACTATTGAAATAAATATTATTAAATCAATCAATTACTATACAAAAATAAATAAATAATGAGATTAAAATGCCTTAAATTACATCCATGTAACTTTATACAATCTTGCACTTAGTCTGTTGCTCAATATGTTATAGCAAAGTATGTTACAAGTTGATGAAAAATAGAAAGAGAGAATAAATGACGCAAATTAATAAGAAAAATTATAGAAAATGTGAAAAAATATTGAGAAAATAATATTCTGGTAGTGACAATTTTGTGATAAATCATTGTTGAAAGTGTAAGTGCCAAAGAAATCGAGGATTTGATAGTAAACTACTGTTGAACATATCAAATAACAATGGTTATTGGACAATGGTCATTAAAAAGTTATATTTATTTTTAAAAATATCTCATCATCTCTTTAAATGGCAATCATTCAACAATAGCTACTAAAAATTGTCATAAATATTCAATTTTATCCTAGCGTGATTTAATAATTTTTCAAAAATTCTTAAAATTATATAACATTTTTAACCTATTAAACTGATTAATAAAAATTTAAAATTTAACATTTAGTTTTATAAAAAATCTCGAAGATGAAATGAAATATTCTTCCATTAACTATATATAAAATAATTTTTCGTATTAACACATTTTTTAATTTGTCCTATAAAAACCTATTTTAGATGTACAAATAATTAAGAATGCATAGTTTATATTTTCTAAGGAAAATTGTATTTTATACTATGGATAAGGAAATCGCTTATGTACTTATTTTTAATTTGACCATTTAAATAAGATTTAACATTCTATATTCCTTATCTTCATTTTGTATGACAATGTCATGAGTAGCTTGCTGAATGTATGTTTTTGACTATGTTCTGTGTGAGAACTTTAATTTGTTTTCTAGTTTTATTAAATATTATATTTCGCCTGAACATTATTCCTAGCTGAATTTGTAGCAGTGTTCAACTCATATGATCAAACCGTGTATAAAATTCTGCTAAAAAACATTGTAGAACTGCAAATACATACATACATATATATATATATATATATATATATATATATATATATATATATATATATATAAAAATACATATATATATATATATATATATATATATATATATATATATATATATATATATATATATGGTTTTACAAAGTGTATTCCCAATAGGGTAGAGATTGTGTTGGGTCTTACAGAACCCTAATAATGCAACGACTCTAGTGTCTCTGCAGAGACAAATGACATAAACTCCGCTTAGCATCGAATCCCAAAGTTAGGAATTTATGATCCCAAGTTAGGTTGCTTGCTTGCGTTGTTGTAAAAGCCAATTGTCGCCTGAAAATTGAAACTTGGGCTCCTTTGTGTTTTGATGTCATTTTGATCTACGTAAACCGTGTCACCCGGCAACAATTTTTCAATGCCTAATCGAATGTGGAAAATAGCAATCTATTCCATACATCACAGTGATGATTACTGTTCCATGTTTTCTCTTTCATTGGGACATGTTACATGTGAGAGCCAGCCAGTTAACCATGCAACCTACAATAGTTAAAAGAACAAAAAGAGATGAGATTTTATGCTGATTTGCTGCTATTTAACGATTCGTTTTCATAAATCCGTGCCAAACTTTGCTAGCTATATGCTTAACATTGAAGTTTGAAGGCAAATCTCCAGCTTCTGTTTTGCTAAAATAATATATAGCCAATGAAATCACACTTTTCGTTTCAACACTTAAAAGTAATTAAGGTCAACAAAATCATACTTAACCTTGGAACTTGGCCCTGCCCATTTTCATTTTCAAACCCAACTATGTTCTCATCAAGCCATGCTCACATTGTGAACCAGAAACTGGCTTAGGAAAATGACACCAATGCAACATTTTGCAATTTCAACTAAATAATTATAGTTAATTACATACATAATGTACATAATACATTCTGCAACAATATTATTTTATGATTATATGACTGTAAAAGAATTATATAAGTGGATGATATTTTATAATAGGGAGACAATTTTTGTAACTAAAAGTGAATTATATATGTACTTTTACTTTAGAAAATAAATTCTGCATTTCATCAATTTTCGTGCTACACATATGCATTGAAAGTGATTGTAGTTGTGCTCGGAAAGGTTTGAGTGATGGAGCAAATTAAACTCAAAACTTGGGTTCTTCAATGTAGCAAACCGTTCGGCGACCGCAGCGCGGTCCTCTCCACTGCTCATGCACACTGCAACTT
>Ga0209700_110079_pt1 | contig 10179 bp, 8 predicted proteins | sample SiratroredBW_FD_187528 | JGI IMG/M metagenome (GOLD analysis project Ga0209700, IMG submission 187528) | Root nodule microbial communities of legume samples collected from California, USA - Siratro red BW (SPAdes) (version 2) | ecosystem: Host-associated > Plants > Roots > Nodule | place: USA...
TTCAAGCAATAGAAACCTAAAAACTTACAAAAAACATTCTTTTCTCCACCAAGAACGAAGAAGGATCATGTAAATGACATAAAAGAACAAACTTTACTTCAACAACAAACAGAAATCAAACCCTAAACGCAAAAACCTTTTCAGATCCAGAACAGAACAGTTAAACGACCAAAAAGACTTCATTTTCCATCAAAAACCAAATAAAAACCAAAACTTTACACGCAAATCATTTCACAAACAAAAAAAAACATCCTTTTGCATCAGCAATCACTTAAAACAGCAACCTTTACATGCTTTTCAAACATAAACGAAATAAAAAACCAACCTTTTGCTAAGACGCAGAGCGCAGAGACCTGTACAGTGCGAAGACCTTCACAGCGCAGAGAAACCTTCTCAGACAACAGAGAGACAGTGAAGAGACCGAAAGTGAGAGCACGAGAGTGAGAGCACGAGAATGGAGAGGTTGAGAGTGACAGTGAAAGCACGAGAAGGGAGAGTTTGAGAGCAACAGTGAGAACACGAGAACGAACGAAGAAGCGGGAGACGAAGAAACGGAGAGCGTTGCAGAGTGAGAGAGTGCGACTGAGAGAGTGCGACTGAGAGTAGGAACGAAGAAGCGGAAGAAGTGGGACATTTTCAAAGATGTAATATGAATGTTCTTGAACCTCCTGACCATGAGAAAGCTCTCAATCACCTAAAGTGGAAAAAAGATGATGAGGAGGAGATGTATATGATTAAGAAGAACAACACTCTTGTTGACATACCTCTAAATAGAAAGGTAATTGTTGTATATGATGGTTCAATTAACAAAAATAAAGCAAAGTTTGTTGGGTATTCTGATATTGATTGGGGTGGTTCGTTGGAAGATATGAAGAGTACTTCAGGATATTGCAAAACTTAAAATCATTTGTTTACCAAGCCACTACCAGTCAGTAAGTTTGAATTCACAAGAAAGAAGATTGGAGTTTACAGTTCCAAAATCAAGGAGGAGTGTTGGGAATTTGCTTTTGAAACTGCACATTGATTTGTTTCCGTTTCTGAATATGTCTTTAATTAGAATATTTACTCTTAATTGTTAGAATATTCATTTTTAATTATTTCATAGACATTAAGATTTTAATTTGTAGAAGTTATTTCAATCATATATTTTTTTTCTACAAGCATTATAAATGTAAGCTATTAATGACTCAGAAAAAAAAAATAACAATATTTCTCTTCGTACATATCTCCTCTTATTCCCAAAAGCACACAACAATACTCTTTTTATCTTGATTATATAGTTTTGATTTTTTTTTATTATAACTATTATCATTACTTATTTTTATTCACTATATAAAAAAGCTTTTAGGAAAAAACTTTTAATTACATAAAAATTAATTTTCTAAACCAGTTGACTCTTTTCTTTGTGAATTTAGTTATTTTTCCTTTTAACTAATATATCATCTTCAAATGATTAATAAATAATAATAATAATAATAATAACAACAACGACGACGACGACGATGACGACAACGACAACAACGACGACGACGATAACAACGACAATAATAACTAATAATAATAAATATATTATTATTTGTTATATAAAAAATTCTTTTATGTCTTTTAAAAAATAAAATTTCTGATCAGTGAATGATCTATATTATTTGTAATTACTTTTAGTATACAAATAATTTATATTTATTTTTATTATAATTTTAAAATATAATTAAAGATAAAACAAAAATATAAAATGTATATACCAAAATTAGAATCTCATCATATGCTAGATGTTATAAAATATTAAAAAGATAATATAAAAATTAAACAATTTGAATGTTTAATTAAAAGTATTCTTTTATTTCCTAAAATTTAAGAATTTTTTCAATCATCTAAATTAAAATTTTCAACTAACTCAACTATAAATTATAAAATATTCATGTACAAAATTTTAAAATGTTTAAATCAGAAAAGAATTAAAAAAAATTAGTTTTTCTATAAGTTCTACCGTTTTTTTTTTATAAAAAAAACATAACTTATAAAAATCATAACAATATTATGAGGGACAGTGAAACTTGTGTGAGTAAAGAACATACAAATAAAGTTTTTATACCCTATAAATACTTCTACTGAATAAGTAATTTATGTCTCTTAATTTTATTTTTTAAGAAATACTTTTACTGAATAAGTAATTTATGTCTCTTAATTTTATTTTTTAAGAAACAGATTTTTAGAATTTTGAAAATGTTTTACTTTTTACGCTGTCATAAAATATTCATATTTTTTCTGATATGAGCTGTGTAAACTAGAGGTATGGCAGTAGCAGTGTAAAGGTAACATTGCTCTTATGTTCTGTGATGAGGTAAAACCCTTTCCCAATCCCACCCATGCGCCCTCTGCTCCGTCTCGCTTACGTGGCTCGGCGCCACTACAAGGTGGCGCCACCGCCGACGCCACCAAAGGCCCCGAAGAAGCCGCAGAAGTTCAGTTTCGAGGGCATAACGTGGGACGACCCTTACAGCTGGATGTCTAAGGTGAGCGACAAGGTGGCGATGCGTCACATGGACGTGTACATGGAGCAAGAGGAGAAGTACAGCGAGGCCGTCATGTCTGACTCAGAGACTCTCCTCAACAAGCTCCACTTCGAAATGGCCTCTCGCATGCCCTTCGACCTCTCCACCCCTCCCCTTCGCTGGGGCCCCTGGCTCTACTACCGCCGCGTCGAAGAGGCTAAACCCTATCCCATCCTTTGCCGGAGATTGGCCAGCTTGAACGACGATTTCATTTCGCATAACTACCCCCCTGCAGGCTTCGATTTCACTACGGGTAAAGCCATTGAGCAGAAGCTCGTTGATTATAATCTTGAAGCCGAGAGGTTTGGAGGTAAATTATGCACTCACTGTAACCGATCTTAAGTTCACTGGACCACTCATATCACTGAAATGGTGTTATAAATTAAAACAATTCCCAACTGTGTTAAATTCAAACCCAAGTTCTAAGATGGTGCCACAATGTGTCTCTCTATAGCCTAACAATTGTTTTTATACTACTTCCTTTTAGTCCTTGTATTAGTGAGGTGCTATCTTATCCTGGAATTGGAAAATTTCAAATTAATATATGAAATTGAAATTTTGTTATTTTAATACCTGAAATGTATATCTTCTTATCTTTGTAGTCAATAGATTTTATAACTCACTATCCTTAATGTCCTTAACGAAACTCATGATAGGGACTCATATGACTAACAAATTTCAACAGTAAGGATTTATTTTACATTTTTCTAATTTTAGTGACTATTGTGACAGTGTATCACAGTTTAATGATTAAAATGAGGGTTTACTCATTGTTATTGGTAGTATCGAGCATCAGACCATTATGTAACTATTCGGATGTCTTGTCTTGCAAACTTTGCCCTTGGAATGCCCAATGAATCACATATTACCTTTCATATTAGTTTATAATGTACTGGAGTGCTGACGCTTTGTTTGGCCTGACTTTTGTAGGCTATGCTTATGAGGAACTCTCTGAAGTTTCACCTAATCATCAGTTTCTTGCGTACACCATGTATGATAAAGAAAACGACTACTTCAAGTTATCCGTGAGAAATTTGAATTCGGGTTCGTTGTGCAGTAAGCCTCTGGCAGATAGAGTTTCGAACTTGGCTTGGGCTAAAGACGGACATGCATTGCTTTATGTTGTAACAGATCAGAAAATGAGGCCTTACCGGTGGGTGAATTGTTATTTAATCATTTGGTGGCTTGGCGCTGTTACAGAATTAAAAGAAGGATAAAATTTAGATCACAATTGAAGTTTTATCTCGGTAACCTGAGTGAATCTTGAATGTAAACCTTTGTTAGCAATTGCATCTAAGTTGCGCCTTTAAACGAATCCCTTAGTTTTGATTTTTGCTTAGGATTGCTGGCATTGAAGTTTGTGATCTTCCTTTATTTCATCTATCTGCTTTTTGCTGCAGTATCTACTACAGTCTGATTGGATCCACTGATGAAGATGTTTTGCTTTTGGAAGAGTCAGATGAAAGTGTTTATATTAATATTAGGCACACGAAAGACTTCCGATACGTGACTGTGAATACATTCTCTCCCACATCATCAAAGGTAAAAGACCTTAGCTAGGAACACTGAAAACTTAAGATCCTTTGTATTGGATAATAATTCTAACCATTTCTTAGGTCTTTCTAATAAATGCAGCTGACCCGTTGTCAGGCTTGAAACTAGTTTGGGAGTGTGATGCTCTTGCACATTGCATAATTGAACATCACCGAGGTTACCTTTATTTATTTACAGATGCTCCCAAAGGTGGGCAATCAGTTGATTATCATTATCTTCTTTGGAGTTCAGCGGATGATCCTTCGAGTACAAGAAAATGGGAGGTAGCTTGGAACATCACATTTTCTTTTTCTCCATAGTTTGTTTCAATTCTGTTCCTCTTTTATATCATAAGGAAAACAGGTTTATTCGAGACAGTGAGATATTTTCTTAATACACTCACTCATTTTCATGTTTTCTTAGTTAACTTGCCTGTGACAATCTGCTTTGCCTTACATGTTGTACGGTCTCATGAACTGCAGGAGGTATTAGTGGATGACCCAGATTTGATTATTGAGGATATTGATTTTAGTGATAAGTACTTAGCACTCATTGTAAGGGAAGGTAGAAAAGTTCAACTTTGTTCAGTTGGACTACCATTGCCCTATGGGAAGGTAGTGGAAGAGAATTTACTACATCTATTACAGATAAACTCTTGATGTAATTTTGGTTTATATTCTCATTGAATTACGTAGGACATCTTATTTTTGTGATAGGGCCCACTTAAACTGAAGAAGCTGGACCTACAGTACTTGTCTCTTCCGAAACATGTTTGCCAAATTTCGCCTGGACCAAACTACGACTTTTTCTCATCTGTCATGCGCTTTATAATATCATCACCTGTGGTATGTGGATGATTGTTTGGATTTTTTATGTTAATTTCTGAAGATGTTCACAATTCTGTTAACATATGTCTACCTTCTATCATATCTACTTTGAATGACCATTCAGTGGCCCTGTTAAACATGCATCCAAGGAAATTTTGAGAACTTGTAAAACATTTGAGCTTCCAAGAAATACTTCGTGATGTATGTTTACCAGCAAGTCTGGTACAACTGATTTTTTGTCATTTCAAGGTTTTTCTTCCTCTTACCTCCTTGTTAGGTTTTTCTGGCTTATATACCACTTAGTAGTATACTCACTACTGCTTTTTATATGCCTGTATCTATATCTTTATCCATGTAAATGTGTATGGTCTTGAGGTCACTTCTTGTTCAATCTTATAGGACAGCCTCCCTGTGTATATATACTACTAGGCTAAGAGAGTAGTGCTATTCAACACAAGTTACAAAGTACATTTGTTTTTCAACCTAGAAGAAAGACCTGATCATCAAATCCCGATATGTTCATTGCAAGTTTCTTGCAGATGCCAGATGCTGTGGTTGATTATGACCTGGGCACAGGTCGGTGGAACATCATTCAACAACAAAACATGCTTCATGACAGGACAAGAATACTGTATGGTAAAAATTCTGCGAGTATTAGTATGGAGTCCTCAAATTCCAAGCACTCCAATCCTGTGAATGCTAACTTTGAAGATGACCACTTGTGGAATGATCTGTCCGAGTTTTATGCCTGTGAACAATATGAGGTCCCTTCAATTGATGGACTCTTTATACCTTTGACTATTGTTTTTTCACGTAACAATAAGAGACAGGCTAAAAAACCGGGGATATTGCATGGACATGGAGCTTATGGTGAATTACTTGATAAACGGTGGCGCAGTGAACTAAAAAGCCTCCTAGATCGAGGTTGGGTTGTTGCGTATGCTGATGTTAGGTAGGATTCACGTTACGTAGTGACCATGCACTCAATGCATATTCATATGGATATCCTTTATTGTAAATTTATTTTTTCAAATGTCTTATCCCTTATATGATAGTTTTGGTGCCATGTTTCAGAGGTGGAGGTGGTTTTGGTAAAAAATGGCATAATGATGGGAGACGCACAAAGAAACTTAATTCAATCAATGATTACATCTCTTGTGCCAAATTTCTCATTGAAAAGGATATTATACATGAAAACAAATTGGCTGGTTGGGGATATAGTGCTGGAGGTCTTTTGGTTGCTTCTGCCATTAATCGTTCTCCAGATTTATTTCGTGCTGCTGTCTTGAAGGTGTTTAAGAATGTTTGCTAGCTTTCAGGTTTTGGTTTACTTAGGCTCCATCTTAAATGTTTTTTGTCAAATACTCAATTACTTTTTTTTTATGGTTTCTTCTGTAGGTTCCCTTTTTAGATGCTACCAACACTCTTCTGTATCCCATCTTGCCACTTACAGCTGCTGATTATGAAGAGTTTGGCTACCCTGGGGATCTCGATGATTTTCTTGCAATTCGAGAATATTCTCCATATGACAATATACGAAAGGATGTCCTTTATCCAGCTGTATTAGTAACCTCATCTTTCAATACAAGGTACGTTATTTATATCTCTGCATAACTTCCTAACATCGGATCCAAGTTTTCTATGGTGTTGATTGAGTAGTATTTTAGTGAAGAATGAAGGCACTTATGTTAAAAGTGAACCAAGATATATACAGTTCAAAGTAGCTACTGAAATGGTGTTGGATGTGTATCGATGTTAGAAACTTTGTTAGTATTTACATTTATATGCTTATAATCTGTTTTTATGTTATTTATAGTAAGTTGTAGTTTAAATTATAACTACATTGAATGGTATGATGCTTGAGTATTTGCTCTATGCTAATATCCAAACTTCATTTCCCCTTCTGCCTTGAATAAAACCTAAATTAGTTTATACTTTAGAAATTGATATTCATTTTTAAGACTTTTATGTGTGAGCTTCCTTTCTTTTTCTGACTACCTGATTTATTGGCAATGACCTAGTGGATTTGCAGTGGTTTATTCATATTAAAATGCTATATGCATAGACAACATCGTGCTTTCTGGTTGCTAGTATGTGGACTTGTTTGCTGTAGACATTGCTTTTTATCTGTGGCGTCATACAAAATGAGAATGCTTAGCGTAATGTTTGCGTAAGTTGTCTATGAATTGCTTTCACCCCCCCAAATGTGTACAGAAGCTTTTTTTTTTTTTTTTTGCATTTCAAGTCTTTGAAAAAATATCTTCATGATTGAATTTGGGTGTGATCTGATTAGACACCTCCATCAACATATGATTTTCATACATTGCAGACGCTAAAGCCTCTTTGCATGCTGCTAACAGACAAACATCATAAACCTGTGGCATTTTTGGCACGTGGGAGGGAAAGGATAGTAAGACCAAGAAATAGGATTATATGGGGAATAAGTGAAAATCACAATTTCTTCACCCGTGTTATCGACCATCTAACTGTACCCTAAGCTGTTTATTGCCTTGCAGGGACTGTCACGTTTAAGAATTTAGACAAGTACACGAAGTCTACAAATAGTAAAATGAACTTTTCTAAGTACCAAATCCCAAGGGACTAGTGTGTTGTTAAGTTATAAATGTACTTCTATTTTACTGCAAAAATAAAAGATAGTAACTAAAAAAATTAAACTGTGAATTGAAGTGGTTTTTGAACTATTGAAAAGATGTAATAAATATGATATAAAGACGTTAAGTGTTGGATTTCGTAAACTCACCCCTTATGTAAACAGTCTCGCTGAAGTGAATGTAATTTTTCATATTTTCTTCTCGGATTCTGTTTGTTTAAGCGAGAAAATTCACGCTTTAGGTCTTTGATGCGAATATTCTTTGATGCTGCTTATGAATCTATATTCTAACATGTTATACCGTGCTAATGAACCTTGGCTTTTATTTTCATGACTCAGATTTGGGGTATGGGAAGCAGCAAAATGGGTCGCACGAGTTCGTGATCTCTCAATATACGACCCAAAGCGGCCAATATTGTTGAATTTGACCACAGATTTAGTGGAAGAAAACCGTTATTTGCAGTCCAAGGAATCGGCATTGGAGGCTACGTTTCTCATCAAGATGATGGAATCTTAGATATACAGCTATCATTTGCCCAATCTCTGAAATACAGTCGGAACTAGTGAACTAACGCCCATTTGCAACCTGATATGGAATTGAAATTATACTTTGAACCAAGATCTAGTCAGGAGTTCTGCTTGGAAAATACTTGCCATCCAAAATCTCTTCGAACCGATTCTGGCTTAGCCTTCAAACCTACTTCGGATCTGCTCCAAATGTACTAAACAACCAACCGAATTGACACTGGAACATTACTGGTTTATCATGTCATTTGAAGTGCATTACATGTAAAGGTTACAGTGCGTCATCGTTTAACAAAGAGCATACTCAATTTTGGTGTTGTGCACGCACGTATTCAGCTAACACGGAATTTTCATATAAAAGATTGTGTAATCGTATTGCACCATGATCTTTCCACAAGTTCGACAATAGTAAGATCGCATCAACGAACTCCAAATCAATCAATTAAGTTTTGTCAGATCTAATAAAATATTACAGCCCAACTTGAAGTTGCATCTAAATGATATACAGTCGAAATATCCCATAAATCATCCTAAGACTATCCCAAATGTAGCAGATACTGTTTATTTTGACGTCAGAACTCGTAATTTCGATAACTCATCTTGGGGAAGTGGAACCTTCCTGACTCCAATGACGTACTTGAAAAAAATATTGAAAAAATTATTCATTGAAAATACCCTTAAACCTTTTGAAGTTGCGATTTAATTTTTTTTAAAAAGATCATATGTGCGTGGTCTTCTCTTTTCATTCTTTTAGAAAACTATTTTTCTTTCATCAACTTTTGGCTCGCATCATATGATTTTCCTTCACCATCATAACATGTCACAGGTTGGCATTCAGTACATCAATGATTGAAATAGGAAAGAGAAAAACTAATTGAGAACTCACTGATTTGTCAACTGCTGGATGGAAAAACATCATAAAACTTCTATTCTTTTGAAACAAAACTTAGTGGGTGAGGCTCAGCTATGATCCACACCCCCTTTAGAACAGAAAAGTTGAGCCAAAGATAAATATAACTTAATCAAGGTTCAAACAGAGGATCGCATCAATAGAATAAAAAGGTGCACTGTCAATTAATCATTATTAATTTATTGTTAATCATCAACTACTTAAAAAATAATGTAATAATCTATTTATCTAATTAAACCACATCAGTCAAGAGGTACTAAAACTTTAAAGGGAGCATAGAATCCACAAAACATAAGAAACTGGCATTTCCTAAGCATACTTACAGTACAGCGTAATTTACAATCTCCTCTGTTTGCAGTCTGAGGCGATTGTGCACGCAAACACTACATAACGTTTGCAACACAGGTACAACTAGTTGAGCAAAATAGAATTCATATATATTTACTTAAAAAAGGGTAAAACCCAGTTTCAGAAATAGCAGAGTATTGATCAACTTGTCGATTCTTGTTCTTTCACCTTTCCTTAACAATAATCCCTATCTTCCGTCTTCATCACCACTGCCAATTAGTAGAAAAAAAATTAAAAATTCAAAGTCTAGGATTGAGTTGTCTGAAAAATTCCCAAGTAAAAAGAAAAGTGAAAAACAGTGTTCCAAGGCATATTCATCGCCATATTCGTTCCACTTTGATTCCATTTCCACGCGAGTTAAATGTCCCAAGTTACACCAACATTTAGGAACAAAAAATGTCAGAAAAAAAGAGGACAAAGGATGGTATGATAAAAGTGTAGCATAACAATAAACGCTACATTTTTACAGAAGTTGGAAATCCTTTCGTATGCAATGGAAGCTAAGTATATATCAGTAGAAGTTCTACTCATACAATATTGCTTCAAAGTACACCATGGTTTCCCAATATGTAACAGATCTCTAAAGCCAACTCTACATGCAGATCAAAAAACTAAAGGGAAAAATAATAAAAATGTAGGCAACATGAAACATGAATTAACAAATCCACCCCGCCTGCTTTGATGCAGAAAAAAAGTGTGTCTAACTAGGATCTTACAAATCATCATCAATAAATCCATTCTTCCCCCAGCTTTGCCTGCTGCCCCTTTTGGCAAATTCTCACAAATAATCTTTCATGTTCAGTTTCCAAAAATGATTGAAGTTGCGAGCAACTATGCCATCTCATGTCTCAGAGCCTTCTTGAACAGTAGGAA
>Ga0209700_110080_pt1 | contig 10178 bp, 6 predicted proteins | sample SiratroredBW_FD_187528 | JGI IMG/M metagenome (GOLD analysis project Ga0209700, IMG submission 187528) | Root nodule microbial communities of legume samples collected from California, USA - Siratro red BW (SPAdes) (version 2) | ecosystem: Host-associated > Plants > Roots > Nodule | place: USA...
ATACCTAGAAGAAGACTACGAAAGATGAAATTACAACAACAAAAAAAAAAAAATAGATAAAAAATACTTATATACCATGAACTCATAAGAAAAGAGTGTGTAGGATCTTAAATTGGTCAAATACAAAATGAAGGATTTAAAACAATTTATTTTAAAGCACAAAAATTACTAAATGGACAACATAAAAATAAGAAAACATCAATAGTCAAAACTACGTCTAAATCAAGTAAGACTCATCAATAATATTAAAATCTGTTCATAAATATGTATAGAGAATAATCTTCCATATACAATCTATCATAAAATATAAGTGAAAATACTACATACACAGTAGTAGAATAAACTTGGTTCCAATGAAGTAATGAAGCTTAGATTTAAAAGAGAGGATTGTGAGCTCTAACGTTAAAACCTCCAAAATAGTTAAACTCAATTATCCTTAAAATCAATTCATTTATTTATTTATAGATTTTGAGCTTGAAAGATTTGTGTAGGTTTTTATAGGAAGTGATTATACAAATATCTAGAATCGATAAATATCATTCAAGTGTTGAATAACTATGTCTTTTTTAAGAATTCAAACACTTGTATATTATATACTTTTTTTTAACTCTTATTGATTTAAATATCAAAATTTTCTACATATGGTTCTTTTTAAGTCTTCACTTGATAGATAATACTCACCTACCCATGATCAGTACTCTTTGCATCTTTGAATGAAAAACACTCCTAAAGAAGAATATATATTTAGAAATATTATTTGATAAATAAATAAAGATAAAATATACTGTTTACGCTTTTCCAATTATAAAATTAGATGCAAATGGTTCGAGACAAAATCATGTATAGTTTTTCACAGAATAATTTATTTTTTCCAAAACCTGATCTAAATCAACATATACACACCCTTTCATAGCGCAAACATAAAAAAGTTGTGATTGTTGTATTTCTTTACTGTCTTTAGTGTAAAGCACAACGATCCTCTGTTTCGATTTGTTTATCTTGCCTAGCTGTAAGCACAAAAACTATAATAGTCAACAGTATTAATAACACTCATTCACATGTGAGACCAATATCTTCCGCCAAATGTCCCTTTATTATAGTACATGTCCATTTTTTTTTTTCTGTCTCCTTCCTCTCTCTGTTTTTCTCTTGCTTTTTACTGCACTTTCTTACACCATAAATGTTAAAACTGCTGTCCGTCTCGGCAGTCTCTCTATTATTAAAAGCACCAATGCATAGTTCAAAATAGTTTTCTTCTCCCTTGCTCCTCAGACCTGGTCTACTTTGTCATATACGTGTCTATGTTAGAATTTTCAACATTATTATTTTTTATTATTAACCTCGTCAATCCTTCCTAACAGAATGTAAGCACAAAATTCCCTGTTTGAATTTTTTAATTATTATTATTTAAAAGAACGATCAGTGGAAGTGGAACGTTATTTGATTAATATGCGTACAAGTGTTGTGTTTTTCATTTACCTGTTGGGAAGTTTTTTTTTTTTATTTTTTTTTTATGTGCTTATTTCGTACCTTAAAAAACGGTTTAATGTAAAATAGAAATTAATATTAATACTTCCAATACAAGTATAGTAAAACATGTTTAGCCAAAAAAAACTTAAGAAAAGTATACAGCGTGCACGGCCACGTGTTATGCATTCATATAATTATACTAAATCACGGTAGTTATTACGATAGTTTATATAAAAATATGATCCTAATTAAACCATTTATAAACATCCACGCACTCTTCAATCAAGCTCAACAGAGGAATGTGTTTTATATACGATTACACGTGTACTTGCTCTCTTTTTTTCGATATTTTTTCTTTCTATTACATTATCTACTCATTATTATTTTTTTTAGTTTTTCTCATCAGTTTTTTCTTCTCCATTTTCATAAAATGAGCCAAATATATGTACACAGCTTACGTTTTACGGGTTCATTGTTTTCAGTATAAAAGAAGTCAAAGTATGGTGCCGAGAATTGAAAATGATAGCGGTCCTTGAAATAGAGCCCAAGCCACCTTTTACTATTACGAAAAAAACTTCCGTAATAATTGAACAACTTCATTATCATTATATAAAAATGAGAATATTATATAAAAAAAATGAGAATTTAGGCTATCACGTTCTAACTTCCACGCCTTTGTTCTTATCTTTTTTGTTTTCTGATACGGTGTGCTCTGAAAAAGTCCGTGCGCTATTCACAGTTTCATACCCACCTTCCTTTCCTTCCTTCTTTAACACCCTCTGTCTCTCCATCACCTCTACAAAAATCATAATCCCCCTCTTACACCCCAAACCCAAAAGACTCCACCTTCATCTGATTTCGTTCATTTGGTATTTTTCCCAAACAGTTTGAAGATCGTATAAGTAACTTCAAAAACCATGAAGAAGGGTAAGGAGCAGAAGCAGAACAAGTTCGTGTGGATCATAACGACGCCTTTCAGAGTCTTGGGCAAAGCGAGGGATGCTTACGTGAGAAGCATAACGCAGTGTGGTCACAACATGAACTATAGCAACCCCGTTGATGCTGCGGGCAGATTCGAGGCTCTGCCCAGGAGCTACAGTGTTGCCACGTCACGCTCCGACAACGAGGATTTCGCGGAGCTTCTGAGAGCTGCTTCTGCCAGGACTTTGGTCGGCAGAATCGACGTGGATTTGGTTCTGAAACAGCAGCAGGCCCAGACCCAAGCCCAGTCCCGGCCCCTTTCATCTAATGGGCTTCCGAAGTCCACGAGCGTGGGCATGGGCCGGATCGACGAGGACACGCCTTATGATTTGTCTGAAGGGGATGTTCGCACTCTGCCCCAATCGTATCCCAGAAGTAGAAGTTACGCTGTTGGAAAGACAAGTGCTGTGTTGTGAAGTGCGCACACACACTTTTGGATCTGAAGTAAATTTTCTTCAACGCGTTCTGGAATTAAGATAGGTGTTGATTTCTATCGATTCTTCTCCGGAGAGAAAGATGATCGATTAATACATTCTGGTAATTTGATTGAGGTTAGGTTTGATCGGAATTTGTTGTGGTTTGGTTTTTCGTTGTGGGTGGTGGGTGGGTACTCCGTTGAAAGGGACGGTTTCATGTAAAGTGTATCGTCAAATATCCCTTTAGTAATTGCTGCGTAGTTTTTTAAAAATACATTATGGTTTTTTAAATAATTATAAATTTATTATATGTATATAATTTATGTTTGAATATATTCGTATATGCATTATTTTGTAATATTTAACAAAAAATTTAAAACTATAATATATGTTGCATGGATTTAGATTTGGGTTAACTGAGCGGTAGTAGACGGCAAAAGAGAATTGTTGCTATTAATGTGTCTTTAATGAAGGATAGTATCTCTGAGGAAGTAGTCAATTTAGTTATGATGAAAAAAACAAATAGTGACGAAATGAAAAAAGTGTACCTAACTGTAAATTGTCCTCTTTTCCTCGCATATCATATCTAGTTTAAACTTCTCTTACACATTTTAAAACTACAATCAATATATTGTTCTGTTAAATAATTTATTGTAATAATCCTCTTTTTAATGAATATATTATTTTAATTGAGTCACAAAATAAAATAATTAGGGGATTGTGTCCTTCGAACCATGATCAGTCTTACAATTATTTATATTCGCTCTTTCACCTGGAACTTAAGAATTGCGTCTTTCAAATTATGATTGATATTTACGAGCATATTTAGTGCCAAAAATCTTAGACGACATCTTATACTGTTTTTTTGTATGTCTTATATAGAAGATCTGATATAATTTTTGTTTTCATGGTAAATCTTTGAGACTTTAAATGTTTTTTCTAAGTCTAACAGTGAATTGTAATTTAATATATATTTTTATATTATATTTAATAAAAATAAATCACTTTGATATTAGTAAAAGAAATACAGACATTAATAAAAAAAATCTAAACAACTATGTAAAAAATTAAATTTTGTTATTATTGCTACTTAAATGTTCGTAAATATATTTCACATTAAAAAAATACCCATTACACACACACACACACACACATATATATATATATATATATATATATATATATATATATATATATATATATATATATATATATATATATAATATTTTATTTGTATGTACATGGCAAAGTAGACATGTTAATATTTGAAATCTCTTTAATTATAGGCAATATTAACATTATTATTAAGTATATCTTCCTCATCATAAGTAATCATCACGTTATGCACTATGTCAACATGATGTTGTAGTTTTCCTGTCCATATGTCAATTACGCTGTCGACCACATAATTGTAAATTAAGGTATTAAGATACAAAATGCTCTTTCAATAATCTTTTTAGCTCTTTTTGATGTTTTGCAAACAATATTTTGTGTTTCTTCTTGTGCATTAGGATAGTTTTGACAAATGTCACTTAGTTAGGATAAATTTGGTTTGCTAATATTATATGATTTTATATTTTTTGTTAATTACATTAAAGAAACTCGACCTTATACAAGATGTGTTAAATATTCATATTTAACATATTAATATCATAATTTAAATCTGCAACTTCAAAAATATGTATGTTAAATCCACTAAATTTTAAAAGTCAGTAACAATTTGAAGTATTATTATGTGTTTATGATCTTACTATGCAACTAGACAATTTTTAGTTCTGCATAAGAATTAATTGAATCCATACCTGAAAGCTCGTGAGCCACTCCAGTTTGTAGTAGGCTATTGACGTCATTATTGTTTCACCTTCTTAACTACTCATTCTTGAAAATGGGCTCACCCCATCCACCAAACCTTCTATGCTTTAAATTGCCATAATCTCATTAATTCAAACATACTCCTATGGATACCTAACCCACATGCTGATATATAGGAATTGTTGCATTGGAATCCTTCTATCAATTTAAATATTAAAAAAATTAGTAGATAACGAAAAATTGTGGTAGCCAACATTTTGATATTTTAGTTAATGACTTTTTTTCTTTCTTTCTTTTCTAAAAACTGTGCCTCTCCTCGTAGCATCCTCTCACCCTTCTCTCTGCCCCTATACATATCTATTGACTACAACTTATTTAAGAGTAATGAAAGTTGGTGAGAGGAGAGTAAGGAAAATTGCATCCTTTTGGAAGCATTAATTTTTGGTCGGGTCTATAAGTTAGGGGATGTTTTAATACGAATAATCATTAAATGTACGCACAATTCATTGCTGGGACAACTCACTAGTCAATTGTTTTAAATATAAATTTCATTATTACAAAAATTTTAAATAAATATTTTTTTAAATTTTTTTTCATTTCTACGTTGCAGTGAATAAATATATATAAATAATTAAATATTAAGTGAATGGTTAAAATATAAATGATAAAAAAATAATTAACGTTGTTTAAAGATATAAAAATAATAATTATAAATTTAATAATTGAAATTGATAGTTATTGTGAGAAAGTTAATTAAATTGGTAGTTTTGAAAAGTAAGAAACTGGTTTAATTTCAAGTTCCAACGCAAATGTTTACTTCCGTCACCTCAGCAACCCGAAAGAAACAACTTCCATATTCCAAGTGATGAAACAATCAAGAATCAATTTTTTTAAGGGCTTTCTAATTAAGGAAAAGAATAATCTAAACGAAGTAGTTAAGTCCAAATAATGATATATTTCAATATTTCAACGGACTTTTTAATTTGAATACGGCTGCATCAACCTATTAGTCCAAACTAATTTCTGTTGGACTTTGGTAATTTAATGGTCATATCTTTGTTATTTTTTCAATTTGATTTGGTTCCATTAATTTAAATCATGGCTGTCATAATATTTCAGATTTTAAATTAACTATATTTTTTTCAATATTTTATGTTATCTCATTTATTAAGACTTGTTCATTATTTATAATGTTCATTTTGTTCTTCAAAATCCAAAGTATTTTTCTTCTTATTATAATCTTAATCACCTAATTTTTTCCTTTATTTGATTTCATTCAAATGATTACTAAATTTGAGGAAACACAATCCTTAGTATAGACCATAAATTTGAATATTTTACTATTTTTTTTTTTTTTATGTATTGTTTTCATATGAGAATGATAATGTGTTACTTTCAAATTTAAGTTTTTAATTGTGTAAACACTTAATATACTTAGTTTCATTTAAAGAAGTTTTGTTTAACTACAAAAATTTTCATTATATTTATCAATGGTTCTACTTTTTTAATATCTATTAAATTTATTCATATTTTCAAAGTAGTTTCTTTCTTTCTCTCGTCACAATCGATTGCATTTTTTTATGTGTGAAGATAATGTATTACATTTCAATAAATGTCATATTTAATTTCATCCGATCAAACCAAATTATTTCAATAAATATATTTCGATTTCAAGTTACAGTAGTTTATAATGAAAATAATAAAACACTAACCAAAATACATCCGCCGAATGTATTCACATTTTTATTTCATTAAAGTATATATAATTTTATTACTTTTATTATTTTTGTAAGCAGTTAAATAGAAAAATACAATTTAAAAGTGTGTGAGTATAAAAAATATTAATAGTTAATGTCTGACAGAAAGTTTTTTAGTTAATATTAGAATAAAAATTCTTATAAACTATTTACAAAAAATAATATTTACATTGATTATAAAAGAATCACTATAAATATTTATAAATATTTAAAAGATTGAATTCACATCCGAAAAAAAAAAGTAAGAAATTGGAAATTATTTTTAACTAATATTAAACAAAAAATAATAGTGGTTTACACAAAAATTTTTAACAACTTAAATGATAAAATAAACCATATTAACATCAATAAAAAAATCTAATCAACGTCAACTTAAAAACAAAGTAATTATTCCAATAATATTTCAATCATAATGAATCTAATGATATCCTACAAAGATCAAATCATACATTTAAGAATACGAAGATTTTTAAATTTTCACCTTTTAAATAAAATTAAAAATATTTTAATTTTAAGCAATCCAGTTATTTTAATAAAATTTTAGAATTTCATTTTGGTTTGCAATTCTAATTCCTTGTGTAAAGAACATAATCTGTCATAAAGGTTATAAAATCTTGTGATGAATGAATTACTGCAATGTAGTCAATAATCTCTCTCACAATTTCCTTTCACATCCTCCTCCTCCTCGTATGTCTTAAATCGTTACTGTTGAATCTGTTTACATTTGAATCTCCCAAACAACACCAATTATTCATATTAATTTTGCAAGTAAATAAAAGAAGTCACACTCCCTCCTCTCGTGGATAGCATTGTTGAATCCGTCCCTATTATGTATGAGATGGAACTCCATCCGGAACTGATAAGGCTCTAGAAAAGCAATGTGGGACACGAAACATCCTCTGGTTTTTCACTACAAGCCCAACTTCACGTATCTCTATGGCGGCGGTTATGGATAACACAGCCTTTCTCCTTCTCCTTCTCCTCATTCTCTCCCTCCTTTCAACAAACTTTGCATCATCTCACTCCACAGTGCGCTTCCTTCCTGGCTTCCAGGGACCCCTTCCTTTTCTACTTCAAACCGGGTAGGCCAACCATAACTCTCCATTTAGCTCATGCTTTTCAATTTTTCATTGAAAATTGTTTTTGGAACTGGAATCAGGTATGTGGAAGTGGGTGAAAGTGAAGCAGAGGAGAATGCAGAACTCTTCTATTATTTTATTCACTCAGAGAATGATCCCAAAAGGGACCCTCTCCTTCTTTGGCTAACGGGGGGACCTGGTTGCTCTGCTTTTTCTGGCCTAGTTTTTGAAATAGGTCATCATTTTCTCCTCCTCATCGTCACATTTTAATTCCACTCTCTATATTTTATCATCTATTTCCTTTTAATCCATTTTAATAAAATTATACAAAATAAAGAAATAAGATATTATCATCGGAAAAAATAGCTCTAATATTTTTCAAATTTGTTTTTAATCAATTAGATCGCCTGTTATATTACACTATTTTATATAACTCTTTATATACTTCACTATTGATTTTTAATGGAAAAAATTGTCATAATTTCTTGGAATCTTGCATGAAAGAAATTACAATATGATCATCATCTTTCTTATTAATTAACACACAGTTAAATAATGGCATAAAGATCAGTGAAAACCTTGAACCCTGTAAGTTTAAAATATGTAATTTCTGTAGCCAGTGACTGTGTTAATGTGAACGGGGTAAAGAAGTGTTTCGAATTCAAACACGCCGTAGATGGTTAGATTGCTTAATTAGTTACTAATTACGTATGATTATTACTGTGATCTGGGTGGATTTGCAGGTCCACTGGCCTTTGAAAACCAGGAATACAATGGAAGCTTACCTAATTTGAAATTGAAGCCACAATCATGGACAAAGGTTGACATTTGAATTGGATATATTAATTGATAACACTGATTTCATTTGCTACATGAAGTTAATCCTTCTATAACTTTCCTTTTTGCTCGTATTATTTTTTATCCAAATAAACATAAGCTTAATTATGCTGTTTAAGGTAAGTAGCATTATATTCTTGGATCTGCCAGTGGGTACAGGCTTCTCTTATCCCAAAACAGAACGTGCTGTTCATCAAAGTACCTCCAAGCTAGTTCGCCATGCTCATCAATTTCTCAGGAAGGTACACTACGCCCATCTTAAATTTTCATTGGCTTAATTACATTTTCATTCTTATCTATCAAATTTGATATATTTTCCACTATATTTCTTCTATACTTAAAATAATTAAGTATGCAGGAGAAAGTAAAATGCAGACTCAATATACTAATTTCAAAAAAGAAGAAACTTAATTGACTCAGAATAACTCAACTCTTCTACAGTTCCAGCTTAGAAAAATGAAGATGAGGATAAGTGGAATAGTGTGTGACATTGATGTTGAAATGTGTGTAGTGGCTAATGGATCATCCGGAATTTCTCTCAAATGAGGTGTACATTGCTGGCGACTCATACAGTGGCATTCCTATACCAGTTATTGTTCAAGAAATTTCGCACGGTATCACACTCACTGAAGGCTCAAATAAATTGAATGCCAAAATTTAAACTAAGATTAAGTAGCACCTATTTCCTCTTAATGGTTGTGACATTGACTTAACACTACTTTTTCCCCATATTTCATTACTCTCAGGAAACCAAGGTGGTATCCAACCACGGATAAATCTCCAGGTTTGTGCATTTAAATTGCAACTATGATTTCTAAACACAAAAAATTCTATATATTTCTCTCAATTTATCTTCTTATTATATAGCAGGTCTCATTTATTATTACTTTTCTTCTTATTATGTGAAACAAGTTATCTATCTATCTGCAGAAAAATTTGAACAGCTTTCATAATGATTTCCTTTATGAAGTGTAAACGGACCAGGATAAAACCAAATTATATTTTGATTAATTTAGAACATTGATTAATAGAACCTCTTTTGTTTTCAGGGATACCTGCTGGGAAATCCCGTAACAACATTTACTGAAAAAGACTACGAAATACCGTTTAATCATGGCATGGCACTCATTTCTGATGAACTATACGAGGTGATTCTGTTTGTACAAATTAGTGAGTTGTTCTTTGTTTATTTGTTGGAGTCCAAAAGGTGAAATGGTAACAAGTTTGAATAACTTACCGAGTGAACAGTCACTGCAAAAGAATTGTGGAGGAGAGTATCACAACATAGACCCAACAAAAACATTATGTGCTAGAGACATGCAATCCTACAAGGAGGTTAGTCATACGTTACAAGGACAAGTAATTAAACCTTTTTTTTTTTTTGGTTCTTGAAAGAAAAGAGCACGTGATGGAGTTGTATTTCATCACGTTTATAAATTGTTGGTTTTGGTCAGTGTATTTCAGGAATTTACACTGTGCATGTTTTGGAACCCTATTGCGAGGAGTCAATCGAAGACACTTGGAGCTGCAGGAGGTCTCTTGCTCATGAAACCTCTCCTCTCACAATGCCTCCTTTAAGTTGCAGGGTAAATTTTCGTACCAATAAAGTTACATCTTTCTGAGGAACTAGTTTATTTTATTTTATTTAAAATAAATATTGATTTAAGTAAATTTTAAGAATTTCACCAAATGGATAATTCTTTGATGTATTACTTCAAAGTGAAAAAGTCCTCTTCCAAAATATAACTTTCATTTTGAATTAATTCTTTTATGTATTGAGGTAGTCTTTTCTACAAAGACTTTACTTTTTTTTTTTTTTAAGTGTG
>Ga0209700_110081_pt1 | contig 10177 bp, 4 predicted proteins | sample SiratroredBW_FD_187528 | JGI IMG/M metagenome (GOLD analysis project Ga0209700, IMG submission 187528) | Root nodule microbial communities of legume samples collected from California, USA - Siratro red BW (SPAdes) (version 2) | ecosystem: Host-associated > Plants > Roots > Nodule | place: USA...
AATCTAAAAAAAAAAAAAAAAAAGAAAAAAAAAAAATTTTTTTCTTAAATAAAAAAAAAAAAAAAAAAAAAAAAAAGCAAAATAAACAATTTCTTCCTTAAATGGAAAAAAAAAAAAGCAAAATAAACAATTTCTTTCTTAAATAGGTCATTATCATTACTCACAATATAATCTTCAAATTAGAAAAGATCATCTTTATTTCCTTTCTGGTCTACTATATGTGTCCATCTCATCGAAAGTTAGTTATGTTTGTTCATTCTGATCTACATAAATATCAAGAATCACCCTCGATTGCTTTTGGACTTTCATACTCCCGTCACATATTCCTTTTTCGTCAAATGTCACATTTTGATTGATAATCACTTCTTTGTCTCTAGATTATATAATTTGTATGTCTTTGAATTTGTGAAATAGTCATTGAATATAATTCTCTCATTTTTCATCAAGTTTCTCTTCCGCTAATATGTTATATGAGCATAAGATATACATCAAATAACTTTGAGATGTTGAATTGTTGGTCTCCTTCTGCTCCAAGTGTCTTTAGGCATCTTATCACGAACACTTTTAGTTGGACATTTGTTAAAGACAAAACAACAACTTTCTTTAGGCATTTGTTTAGACTTCGACATGTATCTCACCATATTTTTGATTGTCCAAATCTTCCTTTTGGTAACTTCATTCTATTGGGGAGTATATTTACTTGTCAGTTGATAACAAATTCCATGTTGCTCGAAGAAATTTGTACAATTGGTGTACTCTTGACTTTTATATGTTCTCCAAACTTTACTTTTGCAATTGCTTTGTTTGTCCACAAATGCATTTGTTTTTGATTAAAAAAATACACTTGTGTCTTTATATTAAAGTCATCAATAAAAGGTAATGAAATACACGTCACCATGAGTTGGAATATTAATATGGACAAGTCTAAGTGTACAATCTCCCATGACCTCTTTGCTCTCCACATTACTAGGAGTATTAATAGATAAATTGGAAACATATTTTTTATTTGAAAAAAATTCAACATAGAAAAAAGAATGTGTCGAAAAAACATATGCTAAATAATGATACTTTTCATGTTGAATTTCAAAAGAAAATAGACAATTTGGAGTCATTTTTATCTTAGTAATAAACCTTTTATTCTTTTCAAACAATATGCAACATCCTGGTGAATGTCTATGTTTTACCCTTTCTTTGATAGTTGTCCATATTTATTAGGTTGTGATGAAAACATGAGTACATAAATTATAAAATACAAAAACTTTTAGTTCATCCTTCAATCTAGTTGTGATTCTACCTTTCTCCCTAATTAGAATATCAGTGTTGTTAGTTCTATATAGTTACTATAACTAGTATCTAAATATCAAATGTTTACATTTCTTGTGAAGAATTCTTGCTTACTAAAATTAAATTTTGTGGGTTGTTCAAATTCTCACCAATATCCCTATATTAATTTTATTTTCTACAATGTTAACTAGTTCTTGGAATCTACAATCTATTGCTTTGTGACTACGCTTTTCACAGTAAAAACAATTAAAATTAAAGTTACATTTGTTTCAATAATGGAAAACCAACTATGGGTGACAACAACATTTGATGAAAACATCAAAATATAAAAGCATAAATCAACCACACATCAATCATGTTGGTTCTCTTCATTCTCTTCAACAAAATGGTACACTAGTTAATATCAATGCTAGCCTTTAACAAAATGGTTCAACAATAGTTGTTCCTTTAAACAATTAATTTTAACATCATTCTACCATTACAACTATTAAATTGCCTATTGGCTAAATTGTTAAAGTCACACTCTTGACAATGTGTTACACATACCTAGTTTTACCTAGTGTACTATTTTGTTGATCATAATAAAAAGAACCAACTTAATTGATGTGTGGTTATTTTATGCTCTTATTACTAGTTTGTTGAAGGAGTTTAATGAGAACATAATATTATTGAGTGGTTATATAAATACCTTCAATATCTTTATCAATACCTTATTCTTCCTTATTCTTTGTTAGAATTATCTTGAATGATATTATGAACTTTAGGATTTTTATTGAAGAATTTGTGACCAAGAAAATAGTAATAAAGATCAATGTGTTTATTATCACAATAAGTATATACTTTCTTGATAGAATTGTTACCATTCTTAAACTTCTTGTGCTCTTAATTTAAAGAAAAATCATATTTACCATAACAAATCACTTTACTGTAACCATTATTTGTATTGATAACACTCATACATTTGTATTATTATTATTGTCCTTAAAATGATAAATTTTTGGGCTTAACAATTAAATGATAAGATTTATACTCCTATACATTGATCATCTACAGTATCTACACTTGTTTTAATATATTTCTGTCTTGATAATCACTTGAAACTGTTTATATGATACTTTTTTTTCCTTTGTTTTCTCCAAAAAAATTTGTATCTTTAACCGGCTCAATACTTCATTTATTTATTTTTCTTGTATCTTTTAAAATCTTTCCATCTTTTTTCTACACCATGAACAATTGTCTTCAAGTATTTCAAAAATGTATTTGACTGAACGTGGATCATATCAAAATAAATGAATTTTCGTGAAAAATTACTCCCATACATTATTTTCTTTTCCATTCTTTCAAAGAAGTGTGACACTTTTTCGCCATTATCATTAACATCTTTAACGGTCAAGATGAACTAAGGCATGATAAACGTAGGACAGGGTAGGTTAAATCAATTCCGTTCCGTCACACAGCACTAAACCATTCTGCCTCCACCCTTCCACACCTTTACAATTAATTTTTCAGTTCAGACCACAAAACGTTACAGAAGCAACAGATTCTTTGTTTGTCACCAAAAAGGAGCATTAGAATTGGTGCACCTCTTTCCAACGCGTCCACAACAAACCCCTTTTTTCGTCAGGTTGGCTCGGTGAATATATGCACTGCAATAATACCTAGTCGAATATGTACCAACACACTTGCCCTTACCAAATATTTTTTAATTTTTTCTCCGTACAGTTAAAAGAACTAGACGAATGAAGGCATTCCCAATGTCCACGAGAAAAAAAAAGGTGCAAGGAAGCGTCCAAAAGAGAGGTAATTAACTCCCACAACACAGGCAATAGCGTAAAATATAACGAAGAAAATAGTAGCGGTGGTGGATGGTGCGTACCTTACCATTTTATACGCAACCACCAAAAATTACGTTGCGTTTGTTTCCGCGGTAGGCCATGTAACCAAACGTGTCAAAACTCAGAAGCTGTCACTTTCTTTCTCTCCTTTCTTACACAACACACACGAGAGAGTGAGTGAGTCTCTCTCGCTTTCTTCCTCCTTTGATCGACTCCACACACTGCACGCCACAGCATCGATGGTGTCCAAACCTACCGACTCCGCTTCCAAACCTCGAGTCAGTTTCTCTCTCTTCCTTCAATTCAACTATAACTATAAACAACTTCTGTTTAATGCTTCAATTCCTTTTTCTCTCTTCTGACTCAACGAATCGCTGGCGTAACTGTTTTTCGGAATTTGATTATGCCTGTAGAATTTTGAAATTGAGCGGATAATCACGAGCGAGCATCGTTTAAGAGCTCTCTGTAATTGAATATCGCAACACTCGAGTTGCGAGTAGGGCTTTCGGATTGTGCTTAGTCTTCAATGTCGGTTTCTGTTGTTTTAGATTTTCCGTTACTAATTAAATGGTGCTTGTGCTTCATCGCGTGAGAATTGAGATTTTATACTGCTGCATGGAGCGGATTTTGTTTTATGATTTTCTATTTTTGTATTTTGAACGTGGTAATGTTTTGTTCTGTAATGTCGCAGAAACAACTTGGAGAGCCGGCAAATGATGCATTGGGAGCCTTGTCGCTCAAGATAAATCAGTTGAAAAAGCAAATCCAGGCGGAGCGAATTGTATACATTAAAGTAAGATTGATACTGCGTTTATGCTGCCTTAGCTTGATTCTTCTAGGAATGGGTCCAGATTTTTATAGTTTGTTTGCTGAAGAGATAACTTTTTGTTTCTATTCGTTTAGGAAGATGACCTTAGCCTCTTTCTCGTAGCATTTTTTATTGTATGCAAAGTCGATTATCTATAAATTTTATTGCAGTTCTTACTTGACCTTTCCACGGAGAGTTAATTTTTATAATTTGGTTATATTAGTGGCAAGTCTTTGTATGAGCTTCCAGCAGCTTTTCTTTGCATGTTTCTGGTACAACTTTATGTTATGATTTATAATTTGAACATGAATTCAATTAATCAAAAATTTCAATGTTCAGAGGCTTTTCTTGTACTCATTGCAATCAACCTTAGTTATATTTCTGCAGGAAAAAATTCAGAGCAATGAGAAGAAGCTACAATGTCATACTTCAGGAGTCCTATCGGCAATATCAACAAGGACAGAGGAAAATAAAAAAACTCCAGTTCTTTCTAGAATTGACCGTCCTTTATGTAAATTCAGTGGTTTCTCTCCAGTCCCAGGAGACAAAGACCACAGCAACCAAGATGTATTATCTGCTACAAGTATCAAAATACCATATATTGAAAGATTACCGCCATATACCTCTTGGATATTTCTGGACAGGTGTTTTAACTTTCAAATAATTAATATTCTGCCCTGATCTTCCTGTTGTGCATTTTTCTTTTCCAAATTGAAACTACCTGCTTTCCATTTTAGGAGAGAAACTGAGATTTCAAAATTTATTGGTCAGTGAGTATGAAGATTGTATAATTTATTTTATGCTATTTTAAAATCTTTCACACAACAGAAATCAGAGAATGGCCGAAGATCAGTCAGTTGTTGGAAGAAGACGAATCTACTATGATCAACATGGAAGTGAAGCACTGATATGTAGTGACAGTGAGGAAGAGTTAACAGAACATGAGGAGGAAAAACATGAATTTTCTGAGGCTGAAGACCGTGTTCTGTGGTAAGTTAAAATGAATAGGATAGAGCTGTTTTAAGAAGGTCCATTTATTTGTGAAGATTCAATGGAAGTAGAATAATCTTGATTGTAACATTTCTCATTAGCTATATGAATAGCATTTAGTTAACAAGTAAGATCAATGTTTTGTTGGAGTGCAAATAGTTGTTTAAGTGTTCAGGAAACAATACTTTTATTGTGATCGCTCTAAAATTTTATTAACATTTATAGACTTGAATGAAATGTTCAACGTTTTCCTTTCATTAATTACTGTCTGGGTTATTTGATTTGCTAGGATGGCATTTGAGGAATATGGGTTAAACGAGGAGGTACTGAATATTGTTAGTGAATTTGTTGGAGGCACCAGTTCAGAAATTCAGGTAATCTTGAATAACTTGTGGGAATGAGATTATGCTTCATGGTTGTTAATATAAATTTAAAATAAAAAATGCAGGAGAGGTACAAAAGTATCAAGGAAAAGAACATTGGTAGGTTGGATCAGCCTTCGGAAAACTTGGGAGATTACGAATCTATTATTGGCATCTCTCCAGAGAAAAGCCTGAGTGCTGCTTTAGATTCTTTTGATAATCTTTTTTGTCGCCGGTGCCTGGTACATACTAAAAGCATGATCCTTTTATCATTCTTATTATCTCATAGTAAGTGCATCCATTCTTTCTTGCTTTTCATACAGCAGATTTTTGACTGTCGTCTGCATGGCTGTTCTCAACCTTTAGTATATCCTGTAAGTAACTGTATCCTGTGTTATTGTCAACTTAATCGATAGTCACTTCCATCCATAAGGCTGATTTGATGGTTTGCTTCAGAGTGAAAGGCAGACAGTATGGTCTGATCCTGAAGGTGACAAGCAACCATGCAGTGATCAGTGTTACCTTCAGGTATTTTTCTTTGTCTGAGATACATATGGTCAAATTTTGAGTCTTTTACTAGTTTTTGAAGTTTTCAATTCTCAAAGAGGAAATAGTCAACCCCCCCACGCCCCCTCTCTTCTGTTGGTATTCAGTTAGCAGGTTTTTGTTGACTGTTGACCATTGTACAATAGATATGGTGGCATTTCTATGCTCTGTTGATTTATATTGGAAGTAAAGTAATCCCAGTCAATTTTTTTTCTATGAGGCATGTTGCCTTCTTAAGGAGTGCTTTAGATGTAGTGTATGGTGATTGATTCTATGCGTGTGTCTTGTGGGAATGCCTACTTTTGCACCCTGCTTCAATTTCAACTCAGGTGTTTCTTGTATTGTATTTGATTGCCATTTCAATTACCAGCAGTTAAAGGAAGTCAAAGGTGTCTCGGAAAATGCAACTTCTGGGTCTGATCAGAATAAGAGAACTACTACTATGGAAGAGGCGGATAGGATATTGGCACCCTCCACTATAGAGGAACCTGGTCATAGTACAACACCTTTTCCAACAGAAGTTGATTGTCATGGATCTCTCAATTTAAATGTTCCTATCTCAGTAAGTGTGGAAAAACGGAAAGTCACCGATTTGTCAGACACAGCACTTTGTGACTCAATACTCCCTCCTGATGGTTCTCAAAATTCTAATAAAAAGCTGAAGACAATCTCAGATGATGTAATTACTGTAAATAGTGATTCTAGCAATAACCTTTTGGGTGCAGATGAAAGTAAACATACTATTACTTGTGCAATTTTGGACAAATCTTTTAAACATAATTCAAATAAATTAATAGACTCTTCTAGCACTTGCCATACGGATGAGCAGGACAAAAGTATTGGGGATGGACCCAAAGATCCTACAAATAAGACAGAATTTAAGAAGTTGTCCAGTTCAATGGAAGGGAAAGTTGATGGGATGCCAGGTCTCTCAGATTGGAAACCTCTAGAGAAAGAATTATACTTGAAGGGAGTAGAGATGTTTGGAAGAAATAGGTATGGAGCTTTCTGTATTTCACCTTACATTATTATGTTGAGAAATGCAAGGATGTCACCAAATTTAATTTATAGTGTGTGTGTGCACTTTCTCATGTCTAGTATATGTTTGTGTTATCAGTTTTTCCACTGTTTTGTTATAATTTTTTTTATTTAACTTATCACTATTGTTGTTGTTGTAAACCGAAGTTACACTTTTCTTTGTCTATAAATCCTACAAACCCAACCTCTTTTTTAACTTCAATTTCAATTAATATTCTGGAAGAAGTGATAATTATGTAAAATAAAGCCTTTAACTTGGAAGGAGTTTGTTTTTTTTTTTTGTATTTTCATATGTTATCTACTGAATGAAATGAGTGCTTTGTGTTTCTTGAAAGTATCAAATTTCTAGCACTGTGTTCTGGAAGAAATCATTGAGCACTTCACCTCTTCCCTGAGTCCTCTCCAGAAAAACAGGAAATAATAAAAATGGGTAGAAATGAAGACTTCATGTAAATGAGTGGGAAGCCACCCTGCCCATATGCTTGATGGGGGTTGGTGAGGTGAGGGTAATGGAGTGGTGGGGGAAGGGGAGGGCAACAAGTGGTTTGAAATGTTGCCAAAATGTCATCTTGTAACACCCTGCCTATATCACAAAATTGTATGACCAATTTAGATTAATACCTGTATCCTAGTAATGGAAATGCTGTACCTCTGAAATAAAAAACCTTCACAACTGTCCGTGGAATTTGATGTATAACACATTATATCCATATATCGTATCATGTAGTTATTTTGTGAAATAATCTTATTTCTTGTGCTAGTGTTGGGCTGTATTGCAGCAGCCCTTTTTATTGTATTATAATAACTACTGGTTTTCTCTGAATGGCAAGTAATAAGCAACCAATTAAATGCATAATTTGAAAGCTTTGTAGGCAGCTTCTCCAATTGTTACTAATGGTTCTTAGGCAAATGAAACTTTGTATTTTCCTGTAATAGACTTTTACTTCATGCAGAGTTCTAATTTAATTTTGTGCTCATGTAAAGTGAAACTCTTACCCTGCAGCTGCCTCATAGCAAGGAACTTACTTTCTGGCTTAAAGTCTTGCATGGAAATAGCTAGTTACATGCATGCTGGAGGAGTGTCAATGCCTCATGGATCTATTGTTGCACCTAGTTCAATCATGGATGACAAGGGAAAATTTGATGCAGAGTACACAGTAAGAATTACATGCTTTCCTATTTTCCTCTTCTTTGTCCTACTACATTCTTGTGTCTCGCCTTGTTGTCTTGACTGTCTTTTGTTAATTTCTTTTGGGGGGGTGGGAAGGCTTGGTGAAGATAAAATAAAATTTTCCATGCGTAATTACCAGAGGGCCCCAACTGTTCAGATAAGTTGTGGTTTTGTAATATACCAATAGGTTATGGTCAAACTTTTTATTTAAAAAATCACATAACCAACATCATTACATTCTGAAATTCCTTTGCAAATAGGATAATTGGTATCGCGATAGGCTTGTTAGTATTTAGACATCAAACTTCAAAATATATAATGTCTTTGATTGTAGGACTTCTTTTAGGCTTTTTATTTGGCTGCCTCATTAATAGGGTGCTTCTGGGTTGAAAATGTGAAGAGATTGAGTTACTTTTGAGTTGAGAAACATTCTTTCTTCTTTCTTAGCTCTACCGTGATACTCCATTTCATATGATGATTTTTTTTTTAACAATAAAACATCATTTTGAATTTTAAACTAGCTGCACTTAAATTTATTATTCAACTCTTTGTTCTGAAAACCTCTACCAACCTTTATGAGCACACCCTACTTTAGATGCCACTTAAATTCCTTTCTGTCTGGGTTTTCATGTTAGGACCAGGAGATGCCATCTAGGTCACGGTTGCTGAGGAAAAGGGGCAAAACAAGGAAGTTTAAATATTCTTGGAAGTCTACTGGCCACCCATCAATATGGAAAAGAATTGCTGATGGGAAAAACCAATCTTGCAAGCAGTATACACCGTGTGGATGTCAGTCAATGTGTGGAAAGGAATGTACTTGTGTTAATGGTGGAACATGCTGTGAAAAATATTGCGGGTATTTCACTTTTCATTTAATTAATTGTGTAGTTTTTCTATTAATGTAAGTTAATCGAGAAATGCTAGATATCTTGTATTTCTCGTAGCTGTATTGTACTATTTGAATTATTCTTGTTAGCACACTTAGCAATTTTGGAGTAATCTGGATTGGTGGTTGTAATATATAACGAGTAATCTGGATTTGATGGTCAAATATGGTTTCACTTGGTTAGCAAACTTTTGAACATAATACAAGAAACAGTTATTTATTTTTTAGTAGCAACAGATGTAAAACTGTCAATATAAAGCTGTTTCTTCAAAACTCTTTTTTCAGTGGTTAGGTTCCTATAAATGTGATTGTGTTAATCATGATTTGATTTAATAAATTGGCTCTTCGACCTTCAGTTGTTCAAAAAGCTGCAAAAATCGGTTCAGAGGATGCCATTGCGCCAAGAGTCAGTGCAGAAGTCGACAATGCCCATGTTTTGCTGCAGGACGGGAATGTGACCCAGATGTTTGTCGGAATTGCTGGGTTAGGTAATATGCCAAGTATTTTTGCTGTGAACTTTATTTTAAGACTGCTAGTTTTTGAATGAACATATCTCCATTCTATTACTTCACCTGATTAAGAAAGTCATTATTCACAAAATCACCTGTAGTATTTGTACTCCAATAATCCAGTATTCAGTAGTATTTGGTCAATTTGCTTGATTGTCTATATTACGCGAGCCTTTGTTAATTTTTCAGCACAAGTATTGACTGACTTGACAAACCGAAGTTACACTCTTGCAATCATTTTTTTTTTTTATATCTGGTTTATTATTATTTTAGCAAATATTAATTTGCATATGATAGTTCATTCAACACAAATTTCAGCATGGTTTCTAAACAATAGTATTATTTAGTAGCTATGCTTCAATAAAATTATTTTTATAATAAAAGAGATGCTACAATGAGAGATGATTGAAGATGACTTTGGGAATTTACATGTTTAACCGATATCTGAAGGTCAAATGGCTAAACATAGAGGGTTCATGTGTCTGCCTTTCATTCAGCATTGAAAAATGTATTTGACCTTCTGCAACTTCTATGTTCTCTTCTCTGGCGGCTGAGCCTGGGAATGGGAAGATGCAATGTGTATTAGTATAGTTGCGCTGAAATATCTATTTTATGTTATGTTTAGAATATCTCGTAATATCAATATTATATTTTAGAATATCTTAGAAATTATCTCTTAATATTAATTTTCATACATCCTTGTTTCCGTGTTTTTTTTTTCTTTTTCTTTTTTTTTTTTTTTTATTTT
>Ga0209700_110083_pt1 | contig 10174 bp, 2 predicted proteins | sample SiratroredBW_FD_187528 | JGI IMG/M metagenome (GOLD analysis project Ga0209700, IMG submission 187528) | Root nodule microbial communities of legume samples collected from California, USA - Siratro red BW (SPAdes) (version 2) | ecosystem: Host-associated > Plants > Roots > Nodule | place: USA...
ATATATATATATATATATATAATAAAAAAAAATATATAAATGAAAATAATAAGTTTACGTCAACTTATTTATACAAAGTTTCAAGCATACAAATATTCATGTGGCTGTACGTTATACTCACAGTAAAAAAAATTCTCTAACTGTCTCAAACAAAATACATCATAATACATGAGCACTACAGGACATCCTTAACCCCATACTTCCCTATACCCAAAAAAATACAGAATTCACATGTGGAATCTGCGTATACCCACAGAGCCCCAACACTCACACTTAGAGCATTATAGGGAATTGAAACACCAGAACTACAGTGAGACAACATAAACCAACAAACTAATTGACCAAATCATTCAAATCCTCCAGATTGTGATACCAAACGCTCTCTTGCAGTAAATACTTCAAGGACTTCACATTTCATATTTTTTTAAATAATTTCGTTTCTACGTTAGTAAACCCTAAATTCTAAACCAAATAATGATTAATTCAGTGTCTCTCACATTAAACCCCTTCCCACATATCCCAGTTATTGTAAAACAAAGAAAAAGTTCTATAACCTACAATGATACACGGATTGTACAATAAATCATTTTTCACACAAATATCAGATTTCACTAATTACTTTACAGCTGAAAAATAGATGGCACACGATTTCCACGAAGTTATTGCAGAAAACATACAGTGGACTCTCAATAATAATACCAAACCTAATCAGCTTATTTCTAAGAAATTCTTCAATACTATTTTTACCAATACGCTTTTTCGAAGAGGTTATATAATTTACAATCTTTTTCAAAGGTCTTTCTTGCCTTCATCAAAAACGAAGTTATCCATTGTGATTCTAAACTGGATAACATCTTTTTTTGTTTTCTTTATCTGAAGGTCATGCAAACTAAAAATTGTTGATTTTGGATTGTTCAAAACTAAAAAAGCGACATATGATGATTTATGAAAGTACCTTTAGATATATTTTCTCTCATATGTATTGTTATTGAGATAATATATAACTAGATTTTTAGCAAGAAGAAACTCGCAAAGCAAAAAGAATTAATGTGGAAGTTTGTATTCTTTCAATAAGCAGATATCAGATAAACTTAATTGGGATTGCAAAAATTTGTTGATTTCCAACTTCGTATATGTTTAATCCATTTCAATCATTGAATCATAAATGTTTTATACTAACAAGGATTTTTTTCTTTTTTCGTTAGAACACCCCCTCATCTTATCTGGTCTACATTTGTGTATGATTCTTTTATCGGCAATAATAAATTTTATAAATAATGAGGTAAGAGAGTTATCCTATTTATATAAAAAAACAAATATGTAGTTTTTTCATTTTTCTTTACTTCCATCTAAAATATTTATATACATGTTGAAGTATCTATTTGTGTTTCTTATTTATTATATTCATTAGATATAACTATTGAATTGAATATTTTGATTATTTATTCATTAGATTTGTTTATATATATATATATATATATATATATATATATATATATATATATATATATATATATATATATATACTTTATTTATTTAATATTTTTTATTTATAAAAAAATAAATTAATAGAAATACTTGGATGTTTCAACTTTTTTACAAAAAGAAACACTAATAAATAAGGTCAATTTCTATCCCACATAAAATCCAACATTTCATACATATATTAAAAAATCTACACTACTTCTATATATCCCATTCCCATCCTGTTCTATTTTACAATCCAATTATACTACTTAATATTATTTATTTAATATAATTATTTTTTATTGATAAATAAAATCTATTCTTATGAAAGTTTGAATGGAATACCTCTTTTGTTTAAGAAGATTAATAATTATGTTGTTGTTATAATATTTGTGTAATCTAGTAGCAATAATAATTTACTGATTGAATACAAATTATTCTTCTCTTTATTCATATCCGGATCCAATTTATTTCATAAAATTTAGAAGTCAACTTTTGAAATAATAATTCAAGAAAAATTGGAATGTGTTACTAGTAGTGGACAAGTTTAGGAAAAGTTAGTAATTATAGATAATATTATGAATAATGTTTGAAACTAGTAAACATGAACATATACAGGAGATATACTGATGTTTTATTCATTGCTTTATAGCAATAGTGTTCTCCATCTAGCACTTTTCAATTCTAATAAAAACTAAATAATTGACGAAACTATTTTTTTTTTTCAATATGTATTATTTGAATGGATGAAGATTAAATTAAATGAAGACAGATAAATGATAAAAATCTAGACATCATTACGTTCTGAGTGAATCTTAATTTTAAAATTTATAAATTCAAAAATGTTGTTGAGAAATAAAGATTGATAAAATAAGTCAATTTTTTCATTTTATCTAACTCCATATTAAATAGTTCAATTTAAAAAATTTTGACATATAGAAATAATTATAAAAATATTTTATCTTTAATAAATATTAGCCGATACATAGGATGTACTGTGTTGCTATTTCTAATACATTATTGTATCTTTACTATTAACTTAAACTAATAATAAATGTTGAAAATATTATATGTAATGTCATTAACAATGTAAGTGAAAGATACAAGTGTACTAATATTTCAAATTATCATTTTAACAACAAATATTATATATATATATATATATATATATATATATATATATATATATATATAATTTGTTTCCTATTATAAAGTCATCAATTTAAAAAAAATAAAAAATATAGTAAAAGAAAAGGAACAGATAAAAGAAGACAGTAAGAAGAAACTCCGTATGATTAAAAACCTATATTAGATACTATTAAATAGTAAGTGTTGAGAATGTATATAATTCTATATAAGTTTCTTATTACATGACATAACATGACAAGAAAAAAAAGTTATTTAAAAAAACTAAATTTTAATTACGAAATAAAATGGTTGCTATTTTAGTTACAATTAGCAATCATTCTATTTGATAGCTAAAAATTGGTCTTTAAATATTTTTTTTGTAGTGTAATTTTAATACAATGTACAATAAATAATATATTTAATCATGTCATTTTTAAATAACAAATAAAATAACATAAACCAAATTATATAAAATATAAATAAGTATCATATAATCACACATGTTTTTTTTTTAAATTCATGTTAGCTATCACTATAAACTTTTAACATGTTAAGCTGACATCTCAAAGCTCAACATTCATATGTCATAACATGAAACATATAATTAAAAAGAAAGATACAAAATTATGAAAGGACTAAACTAAATATATGATAAGAAAAAATGACAAATACACGCTTCAACGAAGCTAAACAAAACTAAACATAGAAAAAATATATATATTATATAAAAAAAATCCTAATTTAATATAGTAAGTAAAACACCATACTATATAAAATCTAATTTATTTTCAAGACTTAATGAAACCAATCTATAAACAATGGTGTATTTGGACAAAAACTTGTGTAACTGGTAACACGTGTGAGCATAAGTTTAAATTCTTCCAATAAATTTTTTAGTGTGAGATTTTTATAGTTAGCACAATCTGCAAGTTAAACAGATTTTATTGAGTGACTATCCTACAACTTGAATCACTAAGGCCAATTTAACTAAAAATTTAATATTGTTACTTCTATTTGTTATATTTTAAAAAAAAAACGAAAAATAAATTAATAAAAGTACTTAAAGAGTGTTCTAATATTACTAAAAAAAATAAACAAAATCAAATCTAGAAAAATTTACATCACAGTAACCAAAATCACAACACCTAAAATAACACTTACAACTTACAGTAGACAATGAAAGGTGTAAGTGTAATTAAAGAAAAACCAGAAGTTTCAATCGGGCTTTCCACCTTGCAATGAAAGAGATGAAAGATGAATTTCTATTAAAGTAGAACTTACACATGAATCTTATAAAACAAGTTGTCAAAATGTTTTTGATGAATTTAAAGTTAAACTTATCACATCTTAGTATATTTTTGACCCCGTATTCTCTCACTTCCCCTTTCTCAAAAATATTATGAGACTGTTCTTTAGCTAATAAATATTTGGATGAATTTTACCCCATCAAGTTTAGACTTATTTCTTATTGGGTTAATAAACCTTTTTTTGAAAGAATATTTTTACTTTTTTTAAACCATAATTATATATAGTATATAGATTGTTTTCTGTAGGAATTAAACTAAAAGTTGTATAATTTATGTTTTGGTATATGAAGAATCCAAAGTTAAACATTTTAATGGTTTGTTCTCTAATTTGATATTATGTGAAAAAAAAAAAAAAGTTTTTTCTTACATAAGTTCTTAAATTTGAATCAATAATATTTATATCTTTACTTTCATTGATTTTTATTGGTTAAGAATGAAATTAATAGAATGTAGTATTTTAGAAATTCCTCAACCCTCATACACAAAATACTTAAGACCAAGGCCTACTATTTGTATTGCCACTCTTCTTACAAAAGTTTAAGTAGCATGATAACAATGTATGTATGACAAAATAATATATTCTGCCACATCTTTGACACTTAATTAGATAATTTATTATCTGAATTTTTCTCACTATGTCTTAATTCATCAGATCACGCATTAAATAATCAGATAATTATATTATCTCCATAATTTATATTATGCCTGCGACTTTCTGAACTTGTTGCTCTTCTAGTTATGGTGCTGCATGTATCTGTCGTCAATTTTTAAGTAGCTTATACTAGAACTTCCACAGTCTTGGTGCCTTGACTTTAGGAATGTTTATACATTTATTGACATCATTTGGATCTACTTCATTTAATACAGCTTCCCCTGCAAATTCTACAAAAACTTCTCATCCTCAATAAACAACAAGAGTAGCGATTTAAAAACCAATATACATGAACCCCATGCTCAACTACTTCAACTATAAATGTAGTGAGTATTTAGAGCACAATAGCAAAAATTAGTGTTGATGAATGCTAAATCATAACAAAAGATAGAAGTGACAGGTTTGTTTTCTTAAACCCAACGAAGGACAATGGCTTACTCTATTCCCACAACCGTGCATCAAACTGATTGATGGACTACTACAACTAATTAGTACCAAGTACCAACATTCATTGCATCAAACTAATTTATTGTGTGTTTGTGTGTAAAATGATTTTCAGTATTGTATAAAATATGAATGTGTTGTTAAATGAAAATGTATAAAGTTATTTTGTTTATAATATGATTCTTTAATATAAAATAATTTATTTTTTCTCTTTTGTTGTTGTAGGATAATTATGATTGTTTTATATATCTAAGTAGAGACATATGAATACAGTTTCACGAGAAGTAGCAAAACAAAATATGATGGATTTTTGTTTTACTATAATTTTGGAAGAGATGCATTTTTTTTGTAAAAGTTAAATTAAATTAAAAAAAACATTTTAAGAATGTTCTAATCTTTTATATATGACCTGTTGTATTCAATGAATTGATCAGCAACAATAGAAACATTACTTTCTTTTTAGATCCATAATAAAAAATAAATTAATAAAAAGAATATTTAGAGTATTCTAACCGTTATGTAATTTTTTTTAAGCATATATATACACATACATATATATTAAGAATATGACTAAATGTTTTCTTAATAAATTTCATGTTATGACTCCATACTTAGCATGAACTTTAATAATAAACTTAATATATTAAGAATATGAGTGAATGTTTTTTTAATATTTGTGTGAGTATTTTTTATTGTTATAAGTTACGCTATTTTCTATTTTTGTTGCTATATTTTTATTTGATTTTTTACCTTCTTGTTTCGTTGGCAAATTTTTATTATAAAATTTATATTATAACTTTAAAATATTGTTAAGAATAAAATTAAAATATGATTAGTATGAATAAAGGGAAAGAATTTATATGGTATATTTATTATAAATTATTATTATTTGCGATTATTATATATTATTTATTATTATATATTATTTATTCTCAATAATTATTATATATTATTTTTTGAAATTATACATGTATGAATATATGCATGAGAGAGGAAAAAAAAATATTGAGTAAGCTGAGAGAGTCACTGAGTCACTCCGGGAGAGTGTGTAAGAGAGACTATGAGTAAACGAGTGTCTGAGAGAATATTTGATTATAAGAGAATGATATTTGAAAATATAGTATGGGAAGTAAAGGACTGATTTAGTGATTTGAGGAGAAAATAAATGCAAAATGAATGATGTATTATAATTGAAAAGAGTAGTAAATGTATTGATATATGATTAATTTGATTAAATTAATGAAAATTGTAAGTTATTTTTAATGTAACATGAAAATTATTCTTAGATATACTTTTTAAATTATAAAAAGATTTAGTTATAAAAACATTGGTTGAAATTTGAAAGTAAATTTTTTTTTAAAATATTTTTGTTAATTTCTAATCATATTTATAACTCAAAAAACATCGCTTTCTATTCATCTAACATTAAATATTAAATAAATAATATTTGTATGATTTTCTTACAAATATAAGTAAATTATGAATGCATTAGTTATAAGACGAAAAACAATACATCAAATATTATAAAATAAAAAGATAATATAAAGATATATGTGATATGTTTTATAAATAAATTAAATGAATAAATTACCGAATTAAAATAAAAGGATAGAGTAGATTATCTTAAAGAAAATATATAAAAGAAACTATCATATAACTTTTAACTAGATAATCTTATGATATTTTGTTTCTATCTTTATCTTAAGAAGTAGAGACAAAATTTTAATCCAAAAGAATAAGATATTATCTGTTTTTACATTTTAAATACGGGATAAATAACACATGTTAAATTCTATACTTCTTAAAGAATCAATTATATTAAAATAAATCTATTTTATTTATCATATAACATTTTTTTAATGACTCTCTCTTTATTTATTAGTTAGTATAAAAGTATTTTTGGATCAAATTTCTTTAAAAATAAGTTGTCATACAGTTAGTTAGTTAGTTAGTTAGAATATATTTAATGCTTGGTATATTTCAGGTATATTTCAGACTAGTTTTTTTTCTGAGTTATTATCTAAATATTTTGGTTATTTCCACACAAAGTAATGATTAAACTGTATTTTTCCTTTTTCAATACGATAACACTATATTCTATTATTTTTAACATTTAGAAGATGACCATTTATGATTAGATATGGTCATTAATATATATATATATATATATATATATATATATATATATATATATATATATATATATATATATATATATATATATATATAATCTTTAGTTTTTAAAATGATAACTAATTTTTAAATTATTCCATCACATAGAATCATCAACTCATATCTTTTTCATTTGTAGGATGGTAAAAAAATAGTCATATCTTTTTCACTTGTAGGATGGTAAAAAAATGAGTCATATTTTTTTCACTTGTACGATGGTAAAAAATGTATGAAAATTTTGTGATAGGTGGTTACGAGTACAAAAGTCACCTCCTATAAAAAAGTGTCTGAGTAAGGGAGGGAGACTTGAGTGAACGAGTGAGAGATCTGAATACAGTATAATGATATTTAAAAATATAGTGTAGGAAGTGGAAGACTGATGTCATTTGAATTTGAGTAGAAAACAAATAAAAAATGAAGTGATTTATTATAATTGAGAAGAGTAAGAAATTTATTGATATATAATTAATATGATTAAATTAATGAAAATTATAGTATAATATGAAAATTATTGTTAGACATATTTTTAAATTATAAAAATTTTATCTATAACAAAATTAGTTGAAATTTGAAAATAAATTATTTTTAAAATATTTTTATTAATTTCTAATAATATTTTTATCAAATAAATAAAACTCTAAAAATAATATTATTTTTAAAATTAAATATTAAATATATTAGTAAATTAGTGATTTACTGAATAATTCCAATCAATTCATCATCTTTTATTCCTCTAACATTAAAGGTTAAATATATAATATTTATATTGTTTTCATGTCAATGTAAATAAATTATGAAAACACTAGTGATGAAGAAAAATATATTAAATATTACAAAATTTAAAGATGATCAGATTTTATGGAAATATCCTAGATAATAATTTCATATATATAATCTTATGTATTGTTATTGAGATGATAACTAGATTTCTAGTATGATAGGACTTGCAAACCAAACAAGACTTAATGTGAAAGGTTGCATTTTTTCAAGAAACACCAAAGATATCAGATGAACTTAATTGGAATTGCAAAAATTGTTTGATAAAGTATTTGATGGAAGATCTAAACAAGACTTAATGTGAAAACTCGCATTTCTCCAATTGAGATTGCAAAAATTGTTTGATAAAGTGTTTGATGGAAGATCTAAACAAGAAAGCTTGCATTTCTTCAAGAAGCACCACAGATACCAGATGAACTTAATTGGGATTGCAAAAATTGTTTGATAAAGTGTTTGATGGAAGATCCTAAACTAAACTTAATGTGAAAGCTTGCATTTTTTCAAGAAGCACCAGATGAACTTAACTGGGATTGTAAAAATTGTTTGATAAAGTATTTGATAAAATGTTCTTCACCATTCTTTTATGCAAAAAGAATTTCCAATTTCACCTATGTTTAATCCATTTTAACCAGAATCGCAAATAATCTTTACACTATTAAGTAATAAGATGTAATGCTAAGGACAGAAAGATAATTACTACAATAAATATGATTATTGTTATTAGAATCGTATTATTGGTGTATGGGAATATAATTTAGAAATAATTACTATAAGTAGTTGAGTATATATTATTGGGTAGAGAAATATGTTTTGTGTAATATTCACACGTAAAATTTTAGTCTCCTTGTTAAAAATATCATGTATTGAAATGAAATAGTGTTGAAATATGTGCTTCCATTTATAATATTTTTTTTTTTATAAAAAACCATGCTATGTTAATCCAGATCCTTGTTTTACAATCTCGTTTTAAATTTGCAAAATAATATATCAAACCATTACAAGTATTAAAATGAACTCCAACCTTATGGATTAAAGATATTTTTGTGAACGAAGAACCCAATTAAAATATAAAAATTTTGCTTTAAAAATTTAATTAATAATCTATTTTCAGTCTTAACTTGAGCTAAACAAAACATCTCGCCACGTCAGTATCAATTACAATTGCGATTCTTGTAGAATCTCTCTCCGCCAACAAATCTAGTAGAATAGGATGTTACTACCTTTTCCTCTAGTTCAAGTTATAAATTAGCTAATTTGTCCCTTTCCCATACGTTTCCTATAGATCTTTCCACCGATTCCATTTATACTTGATTCCAACTTCCTTGTCTAAGCTTCACCAAAGATCTATATTTTGATTTCAAAACAACTTTCGATAAATCATTTTTGTCTGACCCAAGTCTCCATTTCCATACAAGGGCTCTATTAAGCATTTCCAAATTCATTATGGCTAGACTCCCCTCTTCTTTAGTTTTGCAAACATTTTTTCAACTTATCCACCCAATTTTTTTACCCTTATGGCTGCACCCTAATAAATACTCTTTTAATTTCCTTCCTAACCTCTGAAGAGATCCTTAAAGACAGATAAAAAAAACATTGTTCACTTCACCAAAGTAACTTCCCCTGCGAAAAAACAAATGTTTTCCTCTCTACTTGTTCAACCTCTTTTTAATTTTAAATCACAGTAGTCCAAGATTGTAGAGACAAAATTTTAATCGAAAAATTAGGATATGTCTGTTTTTACATTTCAAATACGGGATAAATAACACATTTTAAATTCTATACTTTTATACTTCTTTTAAGTGAATTAATTACATTAAAATAAATCTATTTTATTTATCATATAACAACTTTTTTTTAGTGACTCTCGCTTTTTTTTATTAGTTAGTATAAAAGTATTTTTAGATCAAATTTCTTTAAAAACAAGTTGTAATATTTTCAGTTAGTTAGTTGGTTAGAATTATTTAATGCTATGTATATTTCGGGTATATTTCAAACTAGTTTTTTTTTTTCTGAGTTATTATCTAAATATTTTGATTACTTCTAATTACACACTAAGTAATGATTAAACTGTAACTTTCTTTTTTCAATAGGATACCACTATATTCTATTATTTCTAACATTTAGACGATGACCATTAATGATTAGATATGGTCATTAATAATTATATATATATATATATATATATATATATATATATATATATATATATATATATGATTTTTTATAT
>Ga0209700_110086_pt1 | contig 10170 bp, 10 predicted proteins | sample SiratroredBW_FD_187528 | JGI IMG/M metagenome (GOLD analysis project Ga0209700, IMG submission 187528) | Root nodule microbial communities of legume samples collected from California, USA - Siratro red BW (SPAdes) (version 2) | ecosystem: Host-associated > Plants > Roots > Nodule | place: USA...
TCTAAAATTAGAAACTATAGGACACACGTCTAAAATTAGAAACTATAGTACTGTCGTAACCGGGGTCACAATGGAGACGGCGATCCGAAAAATAATGATTAATACGTTTTCAAAATAAGGGAGTCGCCACCATAGTTTTCATAAAAAACTATGGAAAACCAAAGAAAACAAGGATAAGTCTAGTTTACGAAAACCGGATTACAAGTCTGGGAGTCGGTTACGCGTAGGGAAGGTATTGGCCCCCACGGCGCCCGTCCTAAGACGGTACCTTTAATTGAATAAAATAAAATGAGTGTAATTTTTAGAATGTTTACCTTTCACGAAAAATAGAAATAAAAACAAACAAAACAATTTTTATTTTGAAAAGGGGGGGGTCGACAAGGTTTAACCTCGCTCTTACGTATATCCATCGGAGATGGAGAATCAAGGTTACGTAGTTCTATGGGTAGAAAACTGTTTGTCGGTTGTTGATTTTTAGTTTTGAAGATTTTTGATATATTTTTAATTTTAGAGAAATTAGTATTTTTTTTTAAAATTAAACTTCACTTTGGATATCGCTTGACGCGTATGACCCTTTGATATTCCAAATGAAATTAAAGTTTTCCAAGTTAATTCCCATATGACGCGAGCGGTCAATTAAGGAATTAATCAAAAGTTTTATTCAAAACGTCTTTCTTTACATGAGAAAAAGAGCTTTTAAAGGACATAGCCTAATATCAAACTTTTAAAGCATTATTATTATTTAGTAAAGGAAGATTTTTTTTTTAAAAAAAAAATAAGTCAGGGGCTGTTTTGGAAATTAGGAAATTGTGGGTGCAGACTTCAATTAATGGAGATGCAAGAAGAAAGCCCAACTCAGCTAATGGCAAGGGCATTTTAGGGATTGAAGAGGGTGGCAGGTGCAGGCTTGAAAATGTGGGGTGCAGATAGCAAGCTGCCCATTTTGAGCAAAAGACCCAATTAGGGTTTTGTCACTAGGGCTCGAATGGTGGAGGCACGAGGACCTGCCATGCAGGAGGCGGGGATCTTAACGGAGGCCGTCGCTCCACTAGGCGGCCAGGCACAATGGCGGCAGATAGCTGACGACCACAGATGTGACGGCAACAGCCCGTCGACGACGATGGGGGAGGTTCGGGGGCTAATGGTGGTGTAACGACGGAACAAGAGACTTTAAGCGCAGATGACAATGGTGTGAGGGTTTGGAGGGGGGAATGGCTTGTGCCTGAGGGGCGCGAGCATTGGCGACACTGGTGCGGTGGCTTGCTCGACAGCGTAGGCTATGGCGACAACTATCATGGCCGAGAGTGGCTGCTTGGAGTGCGTATAGTAAGACGTGGAGGCACAGTAGAAGAGCAAGGGGGATCTGTGTCATGGTTCTGACGGCGGAAGCGAAGAAGGAAGTGAGATGGGTTGACTGTGTGAGGTGGTGGCGCTAGGGTGATATCATGGTGTGAGAGATGACGATGGGACTGTCGGCAACCGCCGAATTTACGAGGGTGATGGCAGCGAGGGTGTAAGAAGAAGGTGGCGGGAAGAGGGTGGTTTCTAAAGGTGCTTGGAAGTGTGTGGTTAGAGCTAGGTGGTGAGGAGGCATGAGTGATGAAAGGCGGCGCTTGCTTGGTGGAATAGGTGACTAGGTTTCAAAGGTGGAATTGGCTAGGATGAGTGGTAGAAGGTGACAGTGACGCTACCATGATCTCCGACAACATCGATGGCAGGGATGAGGGTGCTTGATGCTACGCAACTGTTTGGTTTCAACGACGGTGAGGGACTCGGTGGTGGTGAGGCTATGTTGGAGGGTTGTGAGGCAAGGAAAAAGTTGAGGGTGAAGTGGTTGGGATAAGTGAAAAACCGCAGCATAAACTAGGTGGCTGTGGTTGTTTGGAGCGGATGAGAGGTTGCGTTACAGCCACAGCCATGCCGGCGGCGGCCTTGTGCATTCTGTCGTGGTTAATGGAGGCTTTGGTGGGGGCACTGATGGTAACGAGGCAATAAGGAGATGAGAGAATAGGGTGACGCGAGGCAAAGAAGGAAAAGGCTGGGGGTTGGTGCGCATGCTGTGGCACAGAAATGTGAATATGGAGGTTGACACACATATAGTCGGGAGGCGCCGCTAGTTTGGTGCCACGTAGTTGTGACCACGCAGTGTTGAGGCTAAGAGTTGGGCCTTTTGGAAGAAGTGGGGCTTGGGTTGGATACCAGCGCGGTTGCGGAGACGAGCTCGAGCCAACACCTCTTAGGGACGTCGTGCATGAAAAGGTAGAAAAGGAGCATGAGGAGGACAATGATCTCTTACATGAATGAGGGTTAAAAGGGTGATGACATCATTGCATGCGTCGTAAGCTGATTTCATCACCTTAGCCACATCGTGTTGGCTGTTGGTAAAGGTAAACACAAGAGTTTCATCCACGGTGGAGGTTTTGTTGGAAGCGCAGGTGGTAGGAGTACAGAGACGGTGGCTAGGACGGGGAAGAAAGGGAGAGAAGGTGGTTGAGTTAGTCGTTGTTGTCTTTCTTATTCTTCCCTCAATCATTTACTGGCTGCTGGTTGGATCCTACGCTGTCGGCGTTCACTACAAGGATCTGGCTGCACTCTTCCAGAAGCTAGCACCACTTCCCATCGTAAGCGATCTTCTTCTGTACCTTGGTTTGTTTTTGTGCCATTGATGATGGTCACGAGGATGACGACAACTAATGGTGGTTGGTGGTGACTGTGGCGTTGGGTTCTATGTTAGTTGTGGTGGTGGAGGGCGTCACAGGTGAGTTTGGATGAAGGCGCGTGATGGTGGGCAGCAACCAAGGTTAAGTGCGGCTTCGATACATGGTGGCAGAAGGTGACTGGTCTCCTCAGTTTCTTGTCTGTGAATGATAGTGTTAATGGCGTCGTTGAGGCGGAAATGAAAGAAAAGAAAAGAAGGGAGTTTTGAGAGGAGGGAGGTGGTTTCTGGCAATGGTTAGCGGTTTGCGGCCAAGGCATGGGAGGGAATGGTGACTAGAGGAACGACATCAATGAGTTCCTATATATTTAAAACGGCATTTTTGGGCAGGATTGTCAACTACACAAAGGAGTAAGAGCATGAATGCATTCTTCGACGATTACATCAATTCCATGACAACACTACAACAATTTGTTCAACAATACGACAATGCCTTGCAACACAAGTGGGAAAAGGAGAAGGAGACTGACTTTGGCTCATTGAACACGGTAATTCATTGTGGCTCACAGTCTTTGATGGAAAGGCAATTTCAAAAAGAATATACACATGCTATTAGGTGCAGACTGAATTTAGATTGAAAATGAATTGTCTAATTCACCATTGTCATAGTGATGGAGAAAATTGTACCTACACAGTAATGGAAGAGTCCATCCACAATGAACATTGTCGTGAGAGATTATTCACTGTTTTCTATGACAGAAAAACCAAGGATGTGCAATGTCAATGTTTCTTGTTTGAGTTCAGGGGAATAATATGTAGACATGCATTGGTTGTTCTTGCCCAAGAAAGACAAAAGAGCATTTCAACATAGTATATATTGCAAAGGTGGAGCAAGAATGTCAGGAGAAAGCATAATTACATAGTCACATCTTTTAACTCCAGAGACAAACCACCACATATTCAGCGCTATGATACCTTATGCCAAACATTTGGAGAAATAGCTCAGGTAGCTTGCGAAAATCAGGAAACAAGTAAATTGTTATTTGTCCATCTACAATCCTTTGCCGACACACATGACATTGAAACTCATTATCCAGCAAGGACCAATTTGGGAAATAAGACTCCACAGAGAAATAATTCCATGAATGACGGGGTCAACATAAATATTCATAGCCCTGAACCAGTTTCAAGAAAGGGACGACCTCCATATAAAATATTGAGGTCAGCATGTGAGATGCCTCGAAGCCGAAAGAAGGCAGTCACTGCCAAGCACACTAGTTCAAGGAGTAATTTATCTCAACCAAACACAACAACTGTATCCACAATGAACTACCAAACAGAAACGGTTTGTGTTACATACAAATTTATACATCTGCATGAATATGCTGTTGTATTTCGTGTTATATTATGCTGACATGGTCTTTATAGGTACACACTGCTCAATCTGGTGGATTTGTGTCACTCCTCACATCGATAGGAAACTCACAGGAGTCATCATCAATGACTGATTACCAAATCTTTAACGAAGGGACACCTTAGTAGACGTTGTGGCGACTAAATGCAGTGCGACCATTTTGGCGTTTTAAGTTTTAGTGTCCTTCACTTACCACCCTGTGAATTACTTCCATAAACCTTTTATGTACCAAATTTATGCTAAATTGACACATTTGTGTACAAATAACAGTTGTCAATGTACTGAAATCACGGGTTACCCATGTTTTCACGATGGGATACCTCAGTTTAGGTTGTGGCGATTAAGTGCAGTACGACCATTTTGCCACTTCAAGTTCTTGTGTCCTTCACTTACAAGCCTGTAACTTGCCTCGATGACTGTTTTATGTATCAAAATATGCTAAATTGACACATACCTCTACATAAATAACAACTCAAAACTTACTAAAATCAGGTGTTACCCATGTTTTAACTAGGGTATACCTTAGCTCACGTTGTGGCGATTATGTACAGTACGACCATTTTCGCATTTTAACATAGTGGCATTCACTTACTAAACATATGGGGTTACCCATGTTTTAACGAAAGTACCTCTCAGTTTTGGCAACTAATCAAAATCATATTCAATAGGACCATATTGGCATCAACTGACTAAATTATATTGAATTCCCTCACCTCTGGGCATCACAACTTTCAGCCATTATATAACGGGGGGATACTTTAGTTTAACACTTGGCCAAAGAAGTCGCATGTTCCACAAAATTCAACAAAATATGTAACTAACAATTTCAAGCAATAAAATGCAATAACAATTTAATTTGTTCCACAAAATATCTGTTCAATATACATTAACAGGAATTAATTGTTGCGACTTTTTATAACCCTTGCAGACCTTCTCCTTTTCTTAGGATATGTCGTAAAAGGAGGTCCTAATTTAGAGGATTTAACAAGTTTCCTCTTTACTACACTCTTCATTCGAGTTCTTCTAGGTGTTTGTGCCTTATCTTCTCAGTTGTTGCTGTGGTTGGTGCTGGGTTTCCTGCTGGGGTTACTTCTGCTGGGGTTCCTGCTGATGGGGTTGCTGCTGCTGGAGTTCCTGCTTCTGAGGTTGCTGCTACTGGGGTTGCTGCTGGAGGAGGGCCAATGTCATTTGAAGTTTCTGATATTCGTTTATCATCGACCAATTTCCTAAACTCAATAATCTCCCTCTGAAGCTCCCTAATATTATCCTCTTGGACTTGGATAATATGACGTAATTTTAAAAGGTCAGCACCATCTTTCTGCACATGATGGTGGTCTATTTTATTTTCATTTGGTTTACCACCAGCACCTTCTACAACTTTTTTCACAATGTCTTATCCAAGCTCTTCATTTGACACTGCCAGTTCAGCAACGACCTACTCATAGTAAAAATTAGCACACATAAAAAGATAATGTGAACATCATTACACCTCAATATTACCCTTAAAACACTTACCAAATTAGTATTGAATGCTGAACGAATTATGCTATCTGCAATCTTCACATCCTTCCAGTAAAGGATGCGGGGAAATTTACCCCTCATTTCCCTATTTTTTTTTCGGAATAGCAAATGTTCACACGCCCAAATTTATGACACAAATCATAACAAAAGATCAAAAAACACAACCTAAAAGCTATTACGAATAATATACAATAGCACTTTTGAACTTAATATAGAATTTACCTGCAATAAGTATGTACACCCAACAATATACACATCTGAAGGAGCTGACACTTTCTGAAGTGATGCAACACCTTCACATAAACTTCGTACCAGGTATTGGTAGACAACGCCACCCCAATTGTATTTACATAAATCACCTAAGTTATTATCCACAACACTAAACAGTCCATTATGTACAGTACCTTTTGTGTTCGGCAAAAAAAATTCACACAAACCTAACAATATATACAATTTACAAAAATCTACAACTACCGAATCATTGACATGTTTAAGTAATTCATCATAAAGCATTGTAATATTAACACGATTTGAACCAAAAAAACTCCTCAGATTGCCATCACTTGTTTCCTTTTCTATATCCACTTTCTGTCCACAAACTCTCAAGCCTAACCCTACACAAACATCAAGTAATGTAAAAGAAACAACTTCAGATCCAATTTTAAAACCACAGTCTTTCTCAACAAATTAAAAACATAGCTCCTTTACAAGCATCCTCCTCATTTGCAGTTCTCTATCAACTGTGAGGAGCCAACCAAAAGGGGTGCTCTTTATGCAAGCCTTATGCTCATCACTTAAAATGTTGTTCACCTTGACTAGATATTTAGTCCTGCAACAATGGCGGACTCTTATGCATTCCTACATATAATTAAAGCGGAGAATATAGGCATTACATGACAATATATTTCACTACAAAAATCATTTATGTAGAATACAAATCAAACCTTATTGTCCATTTCGGATCGTTTGTGAATCACAACACCGGATGATGCCATTTGTAATCCTGTAAAAACCTAAACAATTCAATAACACCAACTAACATCAAACATGCTATGGAAACAATTCATTACAGTCATCACTCGCCAAAACTTGTACTTAGGTGTCCAGTCGTTCAAGTAGGGGTAACCAATCAATGACAATTTGTCAAGTCACAACACCATACACACAACAAACGTACACATTCAAACATTAATAAGCGGTTACCACTGCTTTTACGAGGGGACACCATAGAGCAACCTTTGGCGACTCAAGCAACATCTGATCCTCAGTCGCCATGCCATGAACTCAGGTGTCCCTCGTCAATACATAAGTAACAAATGTATTGAGGAGGGGACAACTTAGTTCATGGCATAGCGACTCAACTCAGACATCTTCAACAGTTGCCAAAACAAACAGATTCAACCAATACAACCCTAAAAAACTTACAAAAGACGTTCTTTACTCCACCAAGAACCAAGAACGAAGTCGTAAATGACATAAAAGAACAAACTTTACTTCCAAACTAACACAAATCAAACCGTAAACGCAAAATCCTTTTTCAGATCCAGAACAGAACAGTAAAATCAAACCCTAATCGCAAAAAAGACTTCCTTTTCCATCAAAAAATCGCATAAAAACCAAAACTTTACACGCAAATCATTCAACAAAAAAAAATCATCCTTTTGCATGAGCAATCACTGAAAAGAGCAACCTTTACACGTTTTTCAAACCAAAACCAAACCTAAAACGAACCTTAGCGAGAGTGGAGATGAGACTGAGAGAGTGAACTAGACACCTTGCGAATGAGAGGAGGCGGAGTGCGTTAGGGCTTTTGAGAGGAGGCGAATCTTTGAGAGGCAGAACACTAAGAGGAGGACGAAGGCTCAGAGGACGACGACCGCTGAGAGGAGGAGGAAGGCTGAGACCAAAAACCTGAGAGGAGGAGGTCGAATGAGAGGAGCCGGGAGTTTGAGAGAGAAAAGGTTTTTTTGAGAGATGGAGACTGAGAGAGTGGGAACGTATTCAGCCTTTTCGGATTCTGAATCTTTTGGGACACTGCCACGCTGACTTACACACTGGCTTAAAATAATATTATTTTTGCCACATCAGCGGTGTCAACTAGAAGTATGCCACGTGGCAGTGTCAATGTAACATTACTCTTAGGATAATAGCGTATATATGAATGGTGCAGTTTTTTTTATCACCAGCCGAATAGAATTAATATTTTTCACCTCTTTTTAGCTGATCAATATCATGTGAAAAAGGTTTATTCATTTAAACTTATGCATACATGGACATATGTGATGATTATAATATTTCTATATTTTCCTTATTTTTTTAAGTTCAATGAAAACTTCATGCATCTAATCTCGTTGCTTTTCCGTTTTCTATTTTGTTGAAAGGATGGGAAATATGTTTAACCACCAAAGGCATAGTGGTTTGAGACTGACCTATCGAAGACAACCTGTTTACGCTAACGCCACACATCCAACCACTCTAAAGACATTGAACACTCTATCTAGCCTACTTTTCACATTGTCCTGAATATTCTTCCTAGCATGGGAATATCAACTAGACCCAAGTTTTCTATAAATCGATTGAAGGTCAAAATCTCTCTGATAAGAAAAAATATTTTAAACATTCAATGAAATAAAATCTTTTAATAGAAGTTTAATTAAAAAAATACTTAAAACTTAATTAAGTTAATTACTTCATTCCAATTTTCAAGAAACTAAGATTAAAATCAAGTAATTTAGATTTATTCATTTAAGGAATTAAAATTTGCATAATTAAGTTGGTTGATTTAAATATAATAGGATAATAATTAATTGATTACATGAGAGATGATTTAGTGTTTGCAATAAGAGTTCATTTTGTTAGTCAAATAGAAAAGGATGGGTAGGTGAGGGAACTTAATGTCTTTATCTGTTAAAGTTGGATGGCGTGAAGTAATAAATATTTGATTTTGAAATAAGCAATTATAACTTAAAAATCCCATTTGAAATTGAGTTGGGTGAACTCTTTATTTGATGTCACGACTTTTTATTGTCCATTAGCTACTTGTGCCTGTCCAGATTCTCTTTCAAATAATTCACAATTCTATGATTTTGTTTTTTATCAGTTTTGCATTTTCCTTCTTCATAGTATAATTAAATTAAGAGGAATCAAACTTAAATTCAGAAGTCGCAAGGTACCTAAGTTACAATAATATATTAAGGAAAATTTTCAACTTTTAATATCATTTAAAAATTTGAAAATTCACCTTGCTCAAAATTTGTCTGTATTAAGAAAAAGAATTATTAAAAGTATAATAATCAAGTTGATTAATTTATTAAAAAGATACTGTCGAGTCATATTATCAACTTTCAACATAATTTGAGATTTTACTCTTTTAAAATATTAAATTTATACAGTCTTAAGTGAAATAATAGCTAATGGCAAAAAAATAAATTATGATTAGATTATTCAAGTTCTTTCAGAAAAGCATGTGGTTGGAGGATCAATATGAAGATAAAATTTCCCTAGTTTGTCACTAGAATATTTATGATAGTTTTCTAAAGTATTGTTTTTTAAAATATTTGTTTAACAATTATTTAAAAATAACAATTCTATTCACTTTTATAGTATTCATATTTAACGTTAATCATGGAAGTTTACATTGATTTTTAAGATTGTATAAATGAAATGAATGATGTGCGTGCTTTGCTACACTAGATGATCTTACAACACAAGCATGTGAAAACATATTTTAACAAACATATTCGAATTAAGTGTAATACATATAAACACATAAACACTTATAATATGAGTTACTTACAATTGGTTGAGTTATGCTCTAAGCTTCTTTAGATGTGTATTCAATTCATTAAGACAAGTTTGCTTTTAAATCCCCTCTTTCATATTTTACCATAAGAAATTATTTCATCCTCCACACATTAATAATTCAACCATAATCATTATTCCACTATGTTCCAAGTACTTCAAGAAATTTTTGTTATACTCATAAACAAGTCATTTCTCATCTATTCGATTGTCATTTATTATATAAAATGCTTGAAGAATTTTATCTTTTCTCAACATTATAACTATAACTTCAACTTTTGACAATTATTCTATATAAAATTCAGTAACTTCTTTTGCAAGATATCTTTTCATAATAAACGTTTTAAGATGATATTCGTTCTATACATAACCTTTTTAAGATTTTCATGTTCTATACATAACCTTCCTTTTTAAGATTTTCATGAATTGCTTAGATACATCTGTTGTATAAATATTGAAACCATATAATCTAATTTCTCTAAATAAATGTATGATCCAAATGTATGGTCAAATGGACCATGATATAAAAAAAATGTGGAAGAAAATACATCTCCAATTAATACATTATAACTACAACATTGTTATCTAATCAATCTAACTTCTTAGGTTTAGTAACTTAAAAAGAAAAAAAAATAGACACATAATACAATAAAATATTTTATAACCAAAGTAATTTCATATCTTCCGTTGATACAAATTTATCGGCATTGGAAGAGTAACCTTGTAGAATCCTGACGTCTCATAGAACTCATGTAAACTTTTTTTTTTTGTCATGTTT